>Ga0315274_10002486_pt1 | contig 27749 bp, 18 predicted proteins | sample YL17G02_20_MG_FD_203700 | JGI IMG/M metagenome (GOLD analysis project Ga0315274, IMG submission 203700) | Sediment microbial communities from Yellowstone Lake, YNP, Wyoming, USA - YL17G02_20 | ecosystem: Environmental > Aquatic > Freshwater > Lake > Sediment | place: USA: Wyoming | collected...
ATGTGCTCTTCCTCATACGTCGGGAAGATGAAGGTGATGAACGTGCGCGTTTGATGCCAGATGGCATTCGGGACATCGACCTTGGTGTAATCCACGGAACCCGGGTCGGCGTATTCCTTGCTTTCGAAGGGGAACTTCGAGTCGCCGAACCCGTTGTGATCGCGGAACGCCCGCTCCGTGTGGCATTGAGGCCAAAAAACCCTCCAACACGGCGCGCCTTCCGCGTCGAGGGCCTCGAGAAACGCCCCCATGTCGCAGGTCATCTTGTCGATGTCGAGTGTGATCGGGAACACGTACCAGCCGTTCCGGCGCTCGGCCGTATCGACGGGCAGGTAGAGTGCCTGCGGCACATCCCGCAGGGCATCGAGAATGATCTGTGCATTGCGCCTGCGGCGCGGCATATTCCAGTTGTCGATGCGGTCCAGCTCGCAGAGACCGATGGTCGACTGCATCTCCGTCATACGATAGTTCCAACCGAGCACGTTGTGGATGTACGGCAGCTTCTGCTCCATCTCGAGCAGCCGGAGACGCTCGCGCACGTCGTAACCGTGATCGCGGAAACTGCGGCAGCGCCATGCCACGTCTTCGTCGTCCGTAGTGACCATGCCGCCCTCGCCGCCCGTCGTAAAGGTCTTGTTCTGACAGAAACTGCAAGCGCCGGCGTGGCCGATGCTACCCGTCTTCTTTCCCTTGTAAGAGCCGCCAAACGCCTCCGCGTTGTCCTCAATGACAAAAAGGTTGTGCTTCTTCGCGAAGTCCCGAATCGGGTCCATGTCCGCCACGTTGCCATAGAGATGGACAGGCATGATCGCTTTTGTCCGCTTGGTGATGAGCTTCTCAGCGGAGGCCACGCTGATGCAGTGGTCTTCGCGGTTGACGTCAGCGAAGCGCGGGATTGCGCCCGCTTGCAGGATTGAGAATGAGCTTGCGATGAACGTGTAGCTCGGCACGATTACCTCATCGCCCGGGCCGATGCCGAGTCCGGCCAGCGCCGTGTGCAGCGCGCTCGTCCCGTTCGTCGTGCTGATAGCGAACTTCGACCCCTGCCACGCCGCGAACCGCTTCTCGAACTCCATCCCCTTCGGCCCGGTCCAGTAATTCACCCTGCCGGTTCGCATCGTCTCGGCAACGGCCTGCACCGTCCGTTCGTCAAAACACGGCCACGGCGGCAGCGGCCCCTCGACGCACTTCGGCCCACCATCAATTGCCAGCTTCTCACCCATGGTCAATCATCATTCCCGTCCCCGCCTTGCGGCCCATTTCCCAAGCGTGCGTTCACAAGCCTACTCTGCACTTGTTGCCGAAAGCAAAATCGGATAGGTCCGCCGCGACAGTGTCCACAACAACATGTTGAACGCGCCTCGCACAAATGAGAAGATAGACCCAATATGGAAGTGCCCCGCATCTCCCAACGCGAGGAACACCAAAAGCACAATGGCAATTCGAATGCTGTGTTCTCACGGTATTGGATGATTCGGGGCGGCAGTCGCGGACGGAGGTCATGATGATGCCCAAACGGAAAGTATTGCTTGTTGTAGCGGAAGCGGCGCCACTGGCGAACATGGGAGGTATCGCCGAGTACATCCTTGGTCTTGCGGGCGCGCTGCGGCGGCAGGGGCATGACGTGCGGATTGCACTTCCCGGGTATGCGTTCCTGCTGGAGAGCGCAAAGCCGCTGGCCGAGCGTTTTGTAGTTGAACTCGGCGTGGGCGCTACGCAGGTCGGGAAAGTATACGAGACGTCCGTCGCCGTACCCGGCAATGGAGACCTGCAACTGCCCGTGTATCTCTTCTCGGCGCATCCGCATTTCGCGACGGCGCGCGATAGCAAGGACCTGTACAATTGGCCGAACCACGAGCCGTGGATCGCGTTTTGCAGAAGCATTGTCGATTTCTTCGGCTCACCGATCCCGGGGTGGATTCCGGACGTCATCCACTGTCACGATGCCCAAGCCGCGCTTGTGCCCGCATACATCAAGCATTTCCGCGAAACGAAACCGGATGCGCCGATCCCAAGTGCAAGGACGGTCTTGACGATCCACAACCTCCTTTCACAGGGCGTGGGTGACCCGGGACTTGTCGCCTACGCCGGGCTGCCCTGGAGCCTTTTCTCGATCAACTGCTTCGAGTATTACGGACGCGCGAATTGCCTCAAGGCCGGTTTGCTTTCCGCGGACACGGTCAATGCGGTCAGCCGGACGTATGCGGAGGAAATATGCTCGGGTTCGGATTTGGGGTTCGGACTCGAGGGTGTGTTGCTCGGCTTGCGCCGGGACGGAAGACTTCACGGAATCCTCAATGGGATCGATGAAAACCGGTGGCGGATGCCCGGCCTGAAGTATGACGGCAGCGACTCGGTTGACCGCATCGTGCGCGCACGAAAAGACGCACGGAAAACTTTGTACGCCGCCTGGAAATGGAAAGATGACGGCGCGCCGGTGATGTCGTTTCGTGCGCGATGGGATGAACAGAAGGGTGCTCGCATCCTGGCCGAAAACATGCGAGAGATGACCGAGTTCGCACGGTGCATCATCTCCACCGGGGAAGTCCCGGGAACGACGCCGGAGCTTCGAAACGCATGGGGGACCCTTATCGAACTCGCAAAGGCGCGCCCTGACCGGCTTGTCCTCAACCCGTCTCGGTTGGCGCCGGTCGAGGCCACGGCGCTGCATTATACCGTGTCCGATTTTCTCCTGATGCCGTCGCGCTATGAGCCTTGCGGCCTGGCGCAGATGGAGTGTCAACGCTATGGCGTGATTCCGATCGTGCGCAAGACGGGCGGGCTCGCCGATACGGTCTCGGAACTGGAAACGGGCCGCTTGCCGTCGCCGAATGGGTTCCTCTTCGATGACTTATTCACCGAGCGCGATATGGTGGAGGCCACGCGGCGGGCATTCCGCGCGTTCCAGGACAAAGCTTACTTGGAGCGCATCATCAAGAACACGCTGCGTCAGAAAAACTCGTGGGACACGCGTATCGGGCAATACGAGGCCCTTTACGGCTAGAGGCTGTAGGCCGTAGGCTGAAGACCGGAGGCGAGGGAGGGCGAGGCTCCTGCCGAGCCGGAAGGATCTCGATCGGAATTGCGGCTCGGCGGGAGCCTCGCCCTCCCAGTCTCGCCCTCCCGGAATACGTTTCGAGACCGGCGATTATTCAAAGAACCTGAGATTCACGACACTAGGTGCAACTACCATGGCAAAACGGTTCCAGGGGAAGCGTGTTTTCATCACAGGGGCGTCGTCGGGCATCGGTGCGGCGACGGCGCTCGAACTGGCCCGGCAAGGGGCGCGCGTGGCGCTGGCGGCGCGCCGTCAAGAACGATTGGAGCAGGTGCGGCAGCGTATCCTGGCGGAAGGCGGCGAGGCGGTGTGCGCAGTGTGTGACGTCAAGGATCGCGCGACTCTGGATGCGGCCGTGGCGCGGACGGTGGAGGCGTTTGGAGGCATTGACATCGCGATTGCCAACGCGGGGTTTGGCGTCACTGGACCGTTTGAGCTTCTGCGGCCCGCGTCGTTTCGCCGGCAGTTCGACACGAACTTCTTCGGCGTGGTCGATACGGTCTACGCGGTCCTTCCCCATCTGCTCGCGTCGAAAGGGCAGCTTGCCCTCGTTTCGAGCGTGCTGGGAAGAATCGGCATGCCGCTGAGTTCAGCTTACTGCGCAAGCAAGTTCGCCGTGTACGGGTTGGCGGAAACGCTGTACTTCGAGCTGGCGCCCAAGGGTGTAAGCGTGACGTGCATCATACCGGGCATCGTGGCCAGCGAGATCCGGACGGTGGACAACCGCGGCGTGCATCATCCCGAGACTCAGGACCCCGCGCCGAGGTTCCTGATCGTGCCCACCGAGACCGCAGTCAAGGAAATCGCGTACTACTTGCGCAAGCGGAAGTTCGAGGCCGTTATCACGCGGCACGGGCGAATCATCACGTGGGCATTTCGCCACTTCCCGGGCATCCTCCGTCCGATAGCCCTGCACATGATCGCCAAGAGGGACATCATGGGCCGGCGGAAGAAACCGCGCGCAGAGTAGCGCCTCCAAAGGCAAGGGAGGGCAAGGCTCCTGCCGAGCCGGAAGGATCTCGCGGCACCCATTCAGGAAGGGCTTCCTTGATCCCGGATCGCATCGGCGACTCGATCCGTTGCGGCGCGCAGTTCATCGAGTGTCCCGTTATTCTCTATCACCCAATCGGCCAGCGATGCCTTCTTTTCGGCTGGCGTCTGAGCCGCCATCCGTTTCCGGCCATCCACCGGGTCCATGCCACGCGACCTCACGAGTCGCGAGAGCCTGAGATCCTCACTGGAAAGCACAAGGATGAGACCGTTCATCCATGGTTCGCGCTGGCCGTCCTCCGCGAGCAACGTTGCCTCGATGACAATTGAGGAATGGCCCTGTTGAACGAGTTCCGCGCACCGCTCCGCGATGTTCCGGGCAATAACGGGGTGAACGATGGCGTTCAGTTTCTTCCGCGCCGCCTCATCGTCGAACACTACTGCTCCGAGCTTCTCGCGATCGACGCGGCCATCGGTCAGGATGGCCTCGCCAAAGGCGGCGATCACCGCATCCGCCGCCGATCCGCCGGGCTCGAGGATCTCGTGTCCCACGATATCGGCATCGATAACGGGAATCCCGAGCTCGACCAGGCGGCGGGCGACTTCCGATTTCCCGCTCCCGATACCGCCCGTTAACCCATAGATTCGCATGGCGACTTCCAGCCCAACGGCTCACATGGCCGACTTCAGCACGGTCAGCATGAGGGAGTCGAGCTTGTATCCGTGCCAATCCTTGTAGGTTACGTCGGCCCGGTCGCTGTTGACGATACCGAAGGCGCCGCGATAGTTCCACATTGACCAGCCCCAGCCGGCTTCCTTCCACAGGTCGAGAACGTCGCGCATCCAGCTCAGCACGACGGGATGGGGCGTCTTGTTGTAAGCGCCGAATTCACCGACGATGACGCCCATGCCTTTCGCTTCGAGCGCCTTCCAGGGAACGATCATTTTCTCGCGGAGACGTTCCTTGTTCCAGAGCGTGTCGCCTTCTTTGAGCGGGTACGCCGGCACGTCATACTTATCGGACCCGGAGACCCACTCGGCTTTGTAGTGCGTCAGCGGCATGGGGTCGTATCCTCGGGTGGCCGCCGCCACGCCAAGCCCCAGCAATTCTTCGGGAGGCATCCTTCCCCAAAAGCGTCCGTCGCAGATGACAAGCCGCTTTTCGTCATGCTTTCTCATTTCTTCGAGAACGCATGCGACCACGCGCCGATAAACCTGGCCGGACACCAGGGTGGGTTCATTGAACAGGTTGAAGCTGAGCCTGTCGTTTGGGATTCCGGCGTAGCGTTCCGCGAAGCGCGCCCAATGCATGGCGCAGACCCTCAGGGCTTCATCGTCGCTCCAGAGTTCCTTGGGTTCGGGCGGCTGCGCAACGGTGAATCCCGGCGCGCGATGGAAATTCAGACACACATGGATACGATGTTTCTCCCCGAATGAAACGGCCTCATCGATCTCCTTCAACACATCTTCGCGCAGTTTCGTCCAATCATTGGGATCGGTCCAGCAACGATAGTCCATGGGCAACCGCACAAAGTCGAAGCCGAGTTCGCTCATGTAAGCGAAATCGTTTTCGACGAACCGCGCGTTCTGATGCACCATGAACTTCTCGAGCAAGTTGAACCCATGCCATTTCGGCAGCTTCGCGGCCGACGGCGCGGCAACCTCCGGTTCTGAGGCGGCGGCCACGGCGCACGCCGCGACGGCCGCCCCGGAGGCGCACAGAAACGCCCTGCGTGAAACGTCTTTGTTCCTTCTCATTAGCTCAACTCCTCCTGATTTCCCATGAACTGCGCGGCCGTTATTCTAACCGAAAGACTATCCGTACTACTATCCGTCAGAATGTTGTTTTATGGGCAAGATTTCGTCTTGATGTAGATGTAGGAAAAGGAGATAGGGAGATGAGGGGGGATGGTGGGGATAAGTGATCCACCGACCACTCTGTACCCATCTCCTTCATTTCCCCTTATCCCCATATCTCCTTTATTCATTTGCAGCGAGGAGGACACTCCGGGGGAGCGGCCGCTCGCCCACCCGTTGAAAACAGCCTGGACCTTGCGTAGTATGGGGCCGTTTCTTTGACAACTGCTTATGAGATTGGGAGGGTCGTGTCGTGGCCGCTAACAAGACTGTCTTTGCGCTTTTTTTTGGAAACCGTGGGTTTTTCCCGGGTTCGTTGATGGATGCCGCTCGCAAGGAACTTCCGGGGGTCCTGAAGCAATGGGGCCACGATACGCTTATGCTGCCGGCAGGCTTGACGCGGCACGGGGCCGTCGAGACGCCTCGTGAAGGGGAGATCTATGCGAACTTCTTGAGAGAAAACCGCGGGAAATTCGGGGGCGTGGTCCTCTGTCTGCCGAACTTCGGCGATGAGACGGGCGCTATCACGGCGCTGAAGGAGGCCGGGGCGCCCATCCTCATTCAGGCATACCCGGACGGCCTCGATAAGATGTCCCCGGCGCTGCGACGCGATTCGTTCTGCGGGAAGTTCTCGATCATGGACGTGTTCTGCCAGTATGGCCTGAAGTTTACGGCGCTGAAACCCCATACCGTGCATCCGAAAAGCGATGCCTTCCGCGCAAACGTCGACTTCTTTGACCGCGTCTGCCGGGTGGTCAACGGAGTCCGCGGCATGGTCGTGGGGGCCGTGGGCGCGCGGACGACGGCCTTCAAGACGGTTCGCACGGACGAGCTGGCGCTTCAGCGGCACGATATCACCGTGGAGACGTTTGACTTGTCGAGCGTGTTTGCACGCATGAAGGAGCTTCGCAGCGTGGACATCGCGGCGAAGATCGACGTGCTGCAACGGTGTGCGGTGTGGGACCGAGCCCCCGCGGACTCGCTCGAGAAGATTGCCAGGCTGGGTGTCGTTCTGGATGAGATGATCAAGGAGTACCGGCTCGATGCCATTGCGTTGCGCTGCTGGCTCGAGATCCAGGAGCAACTCGGAATTTCTCCGTGCGTCCTGTTGGGCGAACTGAACGATCGAGGCATCCCCGCCGCGTGCGAAGTCGATACCAGCAACGCCGTTGCCATGCACGCGCTGGGACTCGCGTCGGACGGTCCGCCGAGCTGTCTGGATTGGAACAACAACTACGGAGATGACGAGAACAAGTGCATCCTGTTCCATTGCGGGCCCGTGCCGCCGAGCATGATGGTCAACGGCAAAGGAACAATAACGGATCACGCCATCCTGGCGAACGCCGTCGGTGAAGGCTCGGCATTTGGCTGCAACGTGGGCCGGATTGCCCCCGGCGATTTCACACTGGGCAGCATGGTGACCGACGCCGGCAAACTGAAGTTCTACCTCGGACAGGGAAGGTTCACTTCAGACGCCATACCGGACGACTTCTTTGGGTGCGGGGGGGTGGCTCACATCGACCGTCTTCAGGACCTCCTGCTGCACGTCGGATACAACGGCTATCGACATCACGTGAGCGTCGCCCCCGGCCACGTGCTTGAACCTGTCCGAGAGGCATTGGAACGTTACCTCGGGCTTGATGTGGCCACCCCACAGCACCCATGACCCCCAGAGCCCGCTGTTGAGTCTTTTCGGTGTCCATGTCGTCCATGAAGTCCATACCGTCCATCATTTCGAAAAGAGCCTTCAATCTTGACTACTGAATCTACGTTTAAAGCATCAGACTCTGTCACCCGTCTTGTTAGAAAACAGTTGACTCGCCCGCCAAAAGGGGGAAAATGTCTGCTCAGATCCGGGTATACGGATTTTTCTGCTTGACATAGGCCCCCTGCCTGAGGTAAACTGTTTACAAAGTAGGATTGTGTCCGAGAACGGGTTGTTTTTCCGGAAATAGTGGGAGGAATTGCGGAACATGAAGCACATACTATGCGTATCAAGTTCAGTTCCAAGGCGGGCGGATGGGTTTCAGGACCTGCTTTGTGAGATCATCCACCAAGCTGCCTTGATCACCCAGGCCAAAGGGGGAAGCCTCCCCTTCATTACCTATATGGACGAGAAATGCCAGGTCACCCCTGTGACGCCGGAGGAAATCTCGCCGTATGGGTCAATCTGACAATAAGCGGAAGAGCGCCGTCTGCCAGTGTGGCGGAAAACGCCTCAACCTTAGCGGCCACTTTCAAGAACGAGGGTGTTAGCCATGAAACTGAACCACGTGCGGTGCTATGGCGCGGCTTTGCACAAAACGCGCCTGTGTGGCGCGGCTTTGTATCAAACGCGCCTGCTGGTCCTGTTGGCCTGCGTCATAGTCTTTGCCGGAGGTTGTTTGCTTGTGTTCCTCCCGGACGAAGGGCTGGAGACGGCTCTACGGGTCACCCTCAGCAAGCCGCTTGGGCTGCTGACGGCGGCGGATCTGGCCAAGGTCACGGAGTTGGATGCGCGGAACTATGGCATCCGCAGCCTTTCCGGGATCGAGTATTGCAAGAATTTGTCCTGGCTAGACTTAGACACGAATCAGATCTCGAACTTGAAGCCTTTGGAGCAGTTGGGGCGTCCGGAGAGTCCTTTTGACAGCACGTTGGTGTACCTGAACCTTGACAATAATGAGATCACGGACATTACTCCGCTTTCCGGCCTGCTGAACCTGAAGGAATTGTCGCTGTTCGACAATCAGGTGGCCGACATCGGCGCGCTCGTGACCAATGTCGAGGCGGGGGGCGCCCTGGAATCGGTGATTGTGGATGGGACTACATTGAGCGCGGAGGCGATCAACATTGATATACCGCTTCTGGAGTCCTACGGCGTCAATGTGAGCCTGGCAGAGCCAGCGCGCTAGGCGGCAGGCCGGTTAACCGGAAGCATTTGGCGACGCCGCGACTGCAGAGCCCGACATGACGGCTTGCTGCATTGTCGTGGGAATCCCGTTCAGGCGAGGAACAGTACATGATTGAGCAGACACGCAGGAATCGTCCGAGATCGTTGGTGGCATCAGGCGCGGCCTGTGCGGCTGTTCTTGTCATCCTGACGGGATGTCCCTTTTTTCAGCCTGTACTTACGGTAAGCCCGAGCGCGCTGAGTTTCGGGTCCATTGACACGCGTGAGAGCTTCGCCATCGTCAATGCGGGCCAGGGGACGCTTCAGTGGCAGGCGGCGGAAGTAATATGGGACGGGGCCACTCAAGAATGGGTCGCACAGGACACGGGGTGGCTTTCGATTGACCCGGAGAAGGTGGCCGGCGCGGTTTCGGATGAAACTGACCGGGTATTTCTGAGCGCCGACCGGGACGGACTTCCCGCGGGCGCCTATTCAGGGGCCGGCATTCGCGTGACATCGACCGGGGGCACGATGGTGATTCCCGTCTCCATGAAGGTCCCGGGGACGACGGATGACGGGGAGCCAGGCACGGGAGAACTAGTCGTCTCTCCCACTCAGGTGACGATCAACGGCCTGGGTGATACGGCGAGCTTCACTGTCAAGAATGAGGGGAACGCATTGGTCCGCTGGTATGCCGACATACGCATCAATGCGCCCGACGTGCCTGAGGAGACCCCAATCCAGATCGCTGCTAATCCCTACACGGCGGTGACCGCCCCCAATGAAACCGTTACCGTCACCGTGAGTGTGCCGGACCCGACCAGCTTTGATGCGACGTATCTGAACTATATTGTCGCGATCCGCGACCAAACGGATGACAGCCTTGTCGCGGAGGTGAGCGTTGCGGTTGAACAGATCGGCCCGCCGGCCATCAACGTTGATCCTGTGCTGCTCGATTTCGGAGAGGACGGGTACCAGTTGTCGTTCTTCGTGTCGAACGTCGGCGATCCTTTCTCGACGCTGGATTTCGCGGTGTTCCGTTTGATCGATGCCGCCACGGCCACCTACGAACCGTACACGGCTGACACGGACCCGCTGATCGCAGCCATCGACGCGCCCGCGGGCATGCTGGACGTACGCGGCGATCCCAATGATCCATCCATCTATGAGCGGGAAGTCGCCGTTACCATCTCGCGCGACGGCATCGAGGAAGATCTGGAGTACCGCGACTTGTGGGTCGGCGCGATAAAGGGATTGGACGACTCAGGCCAGCCCATCATCGACACGGACGTCGTGCCGCAGAAGGTCCAGGTCCGCGTGGCGGCCGCGGCTTCCGTCGAGGGCGCAACGAATAGGTCCCGTCCGCCGTCGCTGATGCGTTTTGTGTTTCTTCTAAGAGACAAACGATGCATCGCGATCGACGCGTCGGATGAACGCATCCGCGATGAGATGACATTCTACGTCGAAGAAGACGGTTTCCCGCTCGATCCCGATGAGAGCAGCCGATTCGTAACGGGGCCGGATGGCCTGAAGTACAATTTGGTTCTGCTCTTGGACTTCACCGGCAGTATGTACAACGCGGGCGTGAACGATCCGCGCAACCGCCTGGCTCCTGGCGAGGCCATCGGGCAAATGGTCGAGGCCGCGAAGCAGTTCATCCTTGATCTTCCGGACACGTATCGCATTTCCGTCATGGAGTACCATGATCGGCAGCAACCCAGTCACATTATCCACGGGTTCGACACCAACAAGGCCTCCCTGATCGAGTCGCTCGACAACTTCACCTTGCCGACGGCTGAACACGGCGCGTCGGAAATCCTCGACGTGTTGTATGACGCGTGTCAGGCGCTGGTGCAGGAGGACCCCGGACAGATCTTGCCGTTTGATGAGGCCGACGTGCGTTCGGTGGTGTTTGTCACCGACGGATGGGATACGTCATCCACGAGGCGAGTCGATGAGTTGACGAAGTTCGCGCAGGATTCGCGCGTGCGGTTCTACCCGATCGGCTTCAGCGGACGTCAGTCCAGCTCGGTGAATGGGAGCGTCTTGATTGGACTTGCCACGGAAACCGGCGGTCATGCTTACCACGCGACTGAAGTCGGCGACCTCACGAAGCTTCTCGACACGCAGTCATCGTTGTCGTTCGGCGCTACGGCTGTCGACCTCGTGTCAGGCAGGGCCACATTGCAGGTCCGGAACGTGGGCAGCACAACGCTCACCTGGCAGGCTCTCGAGAGTCTGGACTGGCTTTCGGTATTCCCTCCCGCGGGCTCGATTCCGCCGTTGCACCGGAGGCTCGACGGTACGATCGACGAAAGCGGCGTTCGCGAAGTCACTGTGACGACCGCACCGGGATTCCCCGCGGGAACGTACCAGGGTTCCATTGCCATCCAGTCCGATTCGGGTGACGCCACGATAGACGCCATCATGAGGATCGGCGGTTCCGGGGCGTTGGAAGCGCTCTCACTAACTCCGCAGACGACCGACGCCGGCCGCCTGTGGCAAGAGCTTCGTGGACAGGTTGTTTTGACGTACACGTCCTTGTTCCAATCCGGAAGCCACAAGTATTCAATCGAGGCGTCGTTCCCGGACAGCCGGGGAAAACCCACGACCGCGTTCTTCGAAAAGGACGCCATTTACTATCCTGGGGACCCGCGCGCGGGACAGATAAGTCTGTCGACCACGGGAATTCAGAACGGCGTCGCGGAGGTCATCCTCCGCACCGACTATATGCCGCGGAACATCACGCAGTTTCGACTGAGGTTCATTCTTGATGTGCCGGCCTCCCTGACGCCGAATCTATCACCTGCCGAGCGCAGCGTGCTGTTAGCGGAGCTCAATGCCGCATTGAACAACGGCGCTGTGAAACTTATCCTGGGCGGTCTATTGGACGGTTGGCGGCTGATTACGAACGAAGGGAACGGGATATTTTCGGTCGTCACCGAACCCGACAATTATCTGACGTACGCCGCCTTCGGCGACATGTTGAAACTCACATTTGAGGGTCTTGGACCGAATGACGCCTTTACGGTCGGGTTCCGCTTGGACAACACGCTTTACTACAGCCCGGCCTCGGCGACGGGCCCGTCCTTGACAAAGTACTTCCTGTATCCGGGCGGAATGCTGAACCCGCTCGGCTTGCTCCAAGTTGGCAAAGGTTCGAGCGCGGCCTCACCATCGCTGACCGTAGAGGCATTCGCCGCACCGTTTGACCCGGAAGCCGCGAATGCCTGGGATCGCGATAAAGACTCGTGGGCGGATTTTGACGACATCGCACCGGACAACTTCGATGTCGGAGACAGCGACAATGACGGGGTGCCCGATCTGGACGATCCGGCCCCGAGGGATCCTACGATTCCGTAATGCATCGCCATCGGCGGACGCCCGTGTCCAGTTGTGAAGGGAGACATGCGCTCCTTTCCGGCGTCCGCTTAAAGGAGTGTCTATGCGACTAGACAGAATGCACGCCGCCGTCCGTCTCGTTCCCAAGTTCAACTTCGGAACGAGACGGACCGCCAAGTTGGGCTCACTGCTCGCCCTCGCAACCCTTGCGGGTTGCCCGTGGTTCACGCCCATCCTCTCGATCTCCCCCACTGCTCAGCGTTTCGACGCTGAAAAAGCGGATAGCACGATGGTCATCTCGAACGCCGGCGGCGGCACGCTCGAGTGGAGCGTGAGCGCAAAACCGGACTGGCTCACGGTTACGCCCAGCAGTGGCGCGGTTACGTCTGATTCCCAGGTCATCAAGCTGCAAGCCGACTTCACGCGGATCGCACCGGGAATACACGTCGGGGAACTGGCTCTCACTTCCAACGGCGGAGACAGAGCGGTGGCCCTCAGCATCACCGTTGTCGCCGCGCCTCAACTCGAAGTCTCTCCGGACTTCATCGACTTTGGCGGCTCAGCCACGATGCGTACGTTTCAAATCCGCAACACGGGCGGTGGGACCCTCGAGTGGGACGTGCTTCCTCCCCTCTCGAACTGGTTGACGGTGAATCCTTCGTCAGGCGAAACGCCCGCGGGACAGAGCGACACGGTAACCCTGAGGATTGATCGCAACGGTCTCGCACCGGGAACGCAGGTGGGGCCTGTGCTGGTCCAGCTTGCATCCAACGCAGGCTCGGCCATCGTAACCGTCCAGGCAATGGTTCAGTACTTCTTCGTCGATCCGACCGTGCTTGATTTTGGCGCGCTGATTAACGAGTTGCCGTTTACGATCCGCAACACAAGCGCCGAAGACGATATTCACTGGACGGTCAACGCAGCCTCGCTGCCGGCATGGGCCACCCTGACGCCGAGCGAATTCGCGGGGACGCTGACGCCGGGCCAGGAGGGCGCCATCCTGGTCAGCATTGACCGCGCCCTGGCAGGCACGGGGAGCGTGACCGGAGAGATTCGCTTCTCTTCCGACGGGGGCCAGGAAACGGTCTTGTTGAGCGTGCAAGGCCCGCAGCCGGTGCTTTATGTCAACCCGACGACCTTTGATTTCGGCAGCAGCAAAACACAGGATGCCCTCACTGTTGAAAACACGGGGAGTGGCACGCTCGAATGGACGATTGAAGAAGGTATTGGAACGGGTGGTGAGTTCACTGCAAAGGACCTTCCCTGGCTCAACCTCTCCGCGATGTCGGGCGAAGCGCTGTCAAATGAAATGGATTCGGTCACGCTCCAGGTTGACCGCTCGCAAGTTTCCCAGAACCCAAGCGCGCCATATGAAGGAAGCCTCCGCGTTCGCTCGCAAGACGGTCAGGAGATGATTTTGCCGGTAAGCATGATGGCCTTGCCTCCGACCTTGAAGGTGCTCCCGACGCAACTGAGTTTCGGCACTACGTACGTGCAAAGAATCCTGGCCATTTGGAACGGCGGTCTCGGCCTCGTCAACTGGCGGATCGACACGTCCTCGAAACCCTCCTGGTTGTCGCTGGCGCCGGTGGACGGCGCCGGAATCGCGAGCGGCTCGGTCAGCGGCGAGCAAACGGATTCCGTTAAGGTCATCGTCGACCGGACCGGTATTTCCCCAGCAACCGTTGACTATACCTGGACGTTCCAGGTCACCGCGGAAGATGGTTCCGGCGAGCCGTTGCCAGCCATAAGCGTGACGGTTTCGATGAACGTCGCGCGCGTACCCGTGATAAGCATTGACAGCGGTGAAAGCCCGGACGGCGTTCCAAACTTGGACGCGAGCGGGATCTCATTCATCCCGTTGGGGACCATTGACAACTCGGGCACGTTCAGGGTGCGCAATCTGGGCACGGGTACATTGTCGTGGCACGTGTCCTCAACCAATATCCCAGCGTGGCTAACATCCATCGAGCCCGCGCAAGGGACGCTCGGACCTCAGGAAGAAATGATCGTCACGGTGCGCGTCAGCCGGGCCGGGTTACCTTTCGGCACGGCCACCTTCACGTTGAACATCGCATCCAACGACCCCGTGCACGCAACGGTTCCGGTGCGCGTGGAGATGCAAATCGCCAAGGTCGCGGAGATCGGCGTAAAGCCCGCCGAGATCGCCATGGGCCTGTATGTCGTTTCCGGGTCCTTCGAGGTGGCGAACACGGGCGATCCCGGCTCCATGCTGAACTTCCAGATCGTCAGCACCAAGCCGTGGCTGCACTTCTACCCCGAGACCGGCTTGAGCGAAGGAACGGCAAGCCTGATAAAGGACTGGCGGGGCGTGGACATCTCGGTCAACCGCGCCCAGCTCACCGGCACCGGCGACACGGGTGAACTGATCGTCACCGCGTTCGAAGTCGATGAAAACGGCCAGCGGAGACTCATCGACACCATTAAGGAAAAACGTGTGACGGTGTCGGTACAGGCGGCGCCGCTTTCCTTCGAGGGCGCCACGGCGCGGACGCGCATCCCCTCCCTCGTCCGGTTCACGATGATGATGCGCGACATCGCCTACGACGCCCTCCCGCTCCCGGAAAACCTGCTCGACCAGTACGTAAGGGGCTTCTCGATCTTTGAGAAGGACGTCCCCATAGAGATGCCCGAGACGAACGTGTTCCTCACAAGCGGTTCGGTCCTGCGCACGAACGTCGCGATTGTGCTGGACTACTCGGGAAGCATGATGGATGACGCGAAATCCGTTTCCGATCCGGCCATCGCAAATGCCCCCGATCCGCTTCAGGCCCTGTACGAGCTGTGCGTTGCCAATCTTATTCGGGAATTGCCCGGGTCCTACAACGTGGCGCTGATGGAGTTCCACGAGCGCTCGCAGCCGACGCGCTTCGTGAATCCCAGCGGGCCGATGTTCACCACGGACAAGGATCTGCTTCTCGAGCGGCTCTCAAGCATCAACATCATTGACCACGGCGCAACCGAACTGCTGCCCGCGGTTGTGGACGCCGCGTATCTGCTCGATGACTACGACGTTAGCAAGTTCAATCGTTCGTTCGACGACGCGGACATCCGCGCTCTCGTGTGCATCACGGACGGACGCCTTACGACGCCTCCCGGTCGCACGAAGGACGCATTGGACCAACTTACGGGGCTGCGGATTCGCTTCTTCCCCGTCGGCTGGGGCAAGGGCGTGCTCCACGAACCTCTTGCGCGCTTGGGCGCAGGCTCGGGCGGACACTACTATCAGACAACCGCGGAGCGGACGGGACAAACCAACCCGGACGGCAGTCCGATACTGCGGCCGGTCGTGAGCGAACTGATGAACTGGTGCGAGACGAAGGACCCGGCGCAGTTCCCGTGCGACCAGTCCGTCTCCAAGGACCTCACGTCGCAAGTCGTACTGAGCTACGTGACGCTGACGGAAGACGTTCCGGTCACGGTGCGCGTGGACGCCAAGTTTGACAATCCGAATGATGACGACGGACTGTGCCTCGTGGATCAAGGGCTGATTAGCGGTTCGTTCACGCAGAAGCAACTCGACTTTCTCGCCATCGCCGGCGACGTCCGTCTCGGCCAGATCTCGCTGCGCAGCGAAGGTCTGCAAGGGGATCGCGCGCGGCTCGTCATGCGCGCCGAGTACGTGCCGCGGAACATCGAAAGTCTCGAGTTCGCCTTGACAACCGCCCAGGCCGTCAACCCGCCGACGATTGTCGACGGCATCCTCAAGGAATGGATCCTCACCGATCTGGGCGGAGGCCGCTACCGTCTCTCAAGTCCCGCCGGCGCTGAGCCGTTGGCCTACGGCGCGTTCGGGGACCTTGTAGTGTTCGAGTTCCCCGATCCGATTCCACCGGCAGGAACGACGGTGTCGTTCGCCGTAACGGATCCCGTGTATGACGCAGCGGATTCCCAGGGCAAGTACTTCATAGCCCCAGACACGATCACGGTGAGTTCGCTCGGCTCGTTTGCCCCCGCCTTCCCGACGCCCGCCATCAAGGTCACCTCGCCCGCGAGCGACGCGCGCGTCATTGACTTCGGCAGCGCCGTTAACACCGCAAGCATCGAGTTGCGCAATATCGGCGGCAACCATGTCCCAACCGGCGTCTGGCTCAACTGGAAGGTCACGGACCTCCCGGTGTTCCTGACGGTGGACACGATCCAGGGAAGCCTTATCTCGACCATGGAGACAGACGCGCTGACGGTCACGCTCGACCGTTCGATCCCGCCCGGCGACTACGTCACCTACATGTACCTCACGTTCGATACGAACCTGCTCGGCGCCGAGGCCATCAATACACCCATCACTGTGTTCATGACGATTGAGAACCCCGTGCTAAGCCTTACGTCCCAGTATTTCGCCCCCGGCACAACCACGCTCGATCTCGGCGCCACCGAGACGTCCCAGCCATTCACGATCAGAAACACCGGACAGAGCACCCTGAACTGGCGCATTGACACGGCCGGGTTCCCGGACTGGCTGGATGTCGCGCCGGCCTCCGGCCAAGTGCCGCTCACCACGACCAGCGTCGTTACCGTAGTGGCCGACCGAGCCGGCCTCGCCTCCAACACCTACACCCACAACTTCATCGTCCAAAGCGACGGCGGCAGCCAAACTGTCACCGTCACAATGGTCGTACCGTAAGAAACAGCACATCTGCCGCCAAACGCCCCTCGGCCCTGCCGAGGGGCTGTCATTCTTGTCCGCTCCTCAGAATGAACCGCATACCCAAGGGCCAATACGGTGGGTTCCGCTTCGCTCGACCCACCCTTCCAATCGTTTCCCCGCAAGCCCACGGCGCGATTTGCCATCCTAATCGAGGACTGTGTAGACTCTGAAACCCGAAGAGGCAGACAAGGCGCCGGTATCGCGGCGCAACACGGCGAGGTCGCGCATGCGCGCGATCGTACCCAGGCGGGAGTTCCATATGCCGATCACGGAACAGGAAATCACGGAGTTACAGCGAATCGCGAGGAAGGTCCGGCGGGACATGATCGACGTCACGGGTTGGGCGGGCGGTTCTCATATCGGCGGCTCACTCAGCATGACGGAGATCCTCACGATTCTATACTGGAAATACCTGAGAATAGATCCGAAAAACCCGGATTGGGATGACCGTGACCGCTTTGTGCTGAGCAAGGGACACGGTGGCGTGGGCCACGCGGTCGTACTCGCTAACAAGGGTTACTTCGATCCTAAGCTGCTCGAGGAATTCAACCACTTCAACTCGCCGTTCGGAATGCATCTCGACAGCCTGAAAGCCCGCGGCGTGGACGCTTCGACGGGTTCCATGGGTCACGGTTTGCCTCAAGCGGTAGGCATGGCATTGGGCGCGCGCGTTCGCGGGAAGTCATTTCACATCTATGCGCTGATGGGCGACGGCGAATGCGATGAAGGGTCGATCTGGGAGGCGGCCATGGCGGCCAGCCACTACAAGCTGAGCAACTTGACGGGCTTTGTGGATCGGAATCACCTGATGATTGACGGCCCGACGGAAACCATCATGCGGCTTGAGCCGTTTGTCGACAAGTGGGCGGCCTTCGGGTGGAAGGTCCTGGCTATCGACGGGCACGACCTCCGTCAGCTCGCCGAGTCGATAGACTTCGCACTCGGATACAGGGAAGGGCCCGTGATGATCGTCTGCAATACTGTCAAGGGCAAAGGCGTCAATTTCATGGAGAATGACCCGGCCTGGCATTACGGCGGTCTGAGCGCCGAACTCATCGAAAAGGCCAAGAAGTCGATAGGAGAGGACTGAGCCATGTCTAAGGAAGGTCTGACCTGGACGGTATATGACGCGGACAAGCTGACGCAGGCGGAGATCTACGGCATCACGCTGTGCGACCTCGGCGAAGCGCATCCGGAAATTGTCGGTCTTTCCGCCGACTTGGCGAAGTCCACAAAGATCGGGGCCTTCGGGAAGAAATACCCGGACCGATTCTTCAACTTCGGAATCGCCGAGCAGAATATGTTTGGCGTCGCCGCAGGCCTTGCGAAGGTTGGACTGACGCCGTTTGTGTCGACGTTTTCCGCGTTCGCGTCGATGCGGGCGTGCGAATTCCTCCGCACGGATATCTGCTATCAGAATCTGAACTGCAAAGTCATCGCGACGCACGCCGGAACGTCGTTCGGGCCTGCGGGCTCGACGCACCACGCCATCGAGGATCTCTCGATTGTACGGGCCATCCCGAACCTCACGGTGATCGTGCCCGCTGACGGCATCGAGACGGCGCGTGCGGTCCGCGCGTGCATGGATATCAAAGGGCCCGTGTACATCCGCATCGGGCGCGGCTTCGAGCCGCGACTCTACGAAAACGAGGACTACGAGTTTGAGATCGGAAAGGCCATCGAACTGCACGCCGGCACGGACCTGACGATCATCGCCTGCGGCGTGGCCGTCCGGCACGCGGCTGAGGCTTCAGAGATCCTCCAGCGGGATGACGGTCTCAGCGTGCGCGTGCTGAACCTTCACACGATCAAACCCATCGACAAGGAGGCAATCATGAGGGCCATCACGGAAACGCGCCGCATCATTACGTTCGAGGATCACAACGTCATCGGCGGACTCGGCACGGCTGTGGCCGACGTGATCGCCGAGAGCGGAAAAGGCTGCGCCTTCCGGAAGGTCGGCATTCAGGATACCTTCACGATCGTCGGCTATCCCGAGGACCTTCAGCACTACTACAAGATCGACACCGACGGAATCCTCGAGAGCGTCCGCGACCTTATGGGCATCGAGTTTGAAGCCGACGAAAACTGGGAGGACGAAGTCTAGGCTATGGCAACGGAGAAAGAACTGCTGACGGCGCGCATCTTCCTCAGGGCGGCCTTGCCGGTGATCAAGGTCATGATCGAAGACGACCCGAAGACGCATGAGAAGTTTCAGGGAGTCAACGCAAGAGTCCAGTTCGTCGCGCATGATGCCGCGGGTCCGGTTGGGGCGTCTCTCACGTTTACGGATGGGACCTTCGAGGTCGTCCATCAGATCGAGGAAAATCCGGACATCACCTTCTCGTTCCCGAGCGTCTCGCGGATGAACGCCATGTTCGCCGGGAAGCCGGCGCTGCCCAGCCTCGGCCCGCTGTTGTCGGCGCTCGTCCGGAAACCGCGCCTGCTCATTAACGTATTCGGGCTGCTGCTCGGCCTGAAGATCCTGATGCCCAACGCAAAGCCCAAGACGCCCGCACAGGCCCGCATGAAGGTGAAGATGACGCTCTACATGATATCGACGGCCCTCAGCCAGTTGAACAAGGCCGGCGAGCCGGACATGGTCAAGTGGACCAGCAAACAGCCGGAGCGCATCTACCAGTGGTCGGTCGACGGTGAGGACATCGCGTGCTATCTGATGATCAAAGCCGGCAAGACCAAGGCGGGACGCGGCTTCTACACGCGCCGGAAGCCGTTCGTCCATATGCGATTCAGCAGTGTCGACAACGCCTTGCCGGTGCTGTCAAATGCCGTGGATACCGTGCAGGCCATGACACAGGGACTAGTGGTTAACGAGGGTTCGCCGGAATATGGGGGCAAGCTCGGCGACTTTATGCAGCGCATCGCGGCGCTGGTGGCATAGAGCGGGCACTTGCTCATTACATCACACAGATTTGCATTCCAGCGCCGTTCAGCGGAGCTGAATGTTAAGTGAGACCTCTACAACTATCCAACATCGACGAGTGTTGCTCATGACTCTTTCCCCGAAGGGGAATCGAAGCTATGCAGGAGACGTCTCAGGCGCCGGAATCTTGCGCAGATCTCTACAATCACGCACTAGAGATTCTTGTTCGATCACAAGCATGATCCGCATCTCCGTCGTCAAATCCAAAATCCAAAATCCAAAATCCAAAATACCGTCGCGGATATGCCGCGTTATGGCCCTCGGCGCACTTCTCACGCTCCTCGCCCCCGCTTCGTTCGGTTTCGACGTATCGGGATCCGTTGTCGATCCGAAAGGCCAGTCCGTCGCTGGGGCGGATGTATGGTTGAGCCAGGATCGGTACGTCAAGCACACCAAGACGGACGCGCATGGCGCCTTCGTCTTCTCCGAGGTGGCGCCCAAGCCCGCCGAAATCGTCGCGCGTAAGGAAGGCTTCTCCGTCGGTGGCGTGGTCGTGTCCATCATAGGGTCCGGCAGCCTGACGATCTCGTTGTATGAGCCCGATGTGGTGCGATTGCGGATCAAGAACCAAGATTACGAACCGCTGGCGGGCGCGTGGCTGCGGACGATGTTCGTCGCGGACAGCTTCGACGTGCCGGTCGAGGATCTTGTCCCGGACAACTTCCCCGCCATCCGCAGCGATGAAGAAGGGCGAATGGTACTGCCGGAATTGCCGAAAGGCACGCACGTCCGCTTCGTCGTAGGCCACCGCGAATACGCCAATGCAAACGTCGCATACCTGCCCGTGGGCGGCAAGGAGCAGACCATTCTCTTGTACCCGGGTGTGAAGCTGCGGGGGCGCGTGAGCGTTGATGGAAAGGGCGTCGAACACGCGCGCGTATTCGTGTCGAGAATAGGGGCCGGCGCGCAACGGGATATCGCCGAGGCGCTCACGGACAGGGAAGGCTTCTACAACGTGATGGTGGAGCCGGGCGAATACTTCGTCAGCGTGCGCCACCGAATGTACGCCTCCCCCAAATCCAAAGACGTGGTCGTAAAACTCGAGGCCGAGCGGAACGTCGTTGACCTGGCCCTCGAACGCCCCCGCACGATTGACGGTTCAGCCGTTTACCCGGACGGAAAGCCGTGCTCGGGAATGGGCGTTTCGTACTGGATTGGATCGGACCTCTACCAGGAAGTCATCACGCAGGCCGACGGCCGGTTCCGTCTTCTTACCCCGCTTGTGGACGGACGGATCCGCATGCTCGCGCCCAACGGCTACATGACCGAAAACATCGGCGACATCTCGGTTACAGGGAGCTCGGCGTCCGAGATAAACCTCGAGCCCATCAAACTTCAGGCGCTGCCCGCCGTCGAGGGAACAGTGCTGAACCAGGAAGGCAAGGCCGAGCCAAACGTACTGCTGTCTTCGCGCAACCTTGCGCCGCCGGTGTGGGCGATCACCGACGCGCAAGGACGGTTCAGGATTCAGCTCGGCCAAGCGCCGTCAGAAGGAAAGGCGACGTTCCGCGCGGAGCACGCCCTCCGCTTCCTGCGGAGTGACTTCGAGGTCTCGTTTCAGCAGACCCCCTCCCCCATTACGGTGACGCTCGCGCCATTTGAGCCGGACATCGCATCCCGCGAGGTCACGAAAAGCGAGAACGACCTCTCATCGCTTATCGGTGCGCAGGCGCCCGAGATCACATGCGACCACTGGTGGAACTCCGCTCCCCTTTCGCTCGAGTCTCTGCGCGGCAAGGTGGTTGTGATGGCATTCTGGGGCGGGTTCGAGCTGCGCGGGCCCATCCGCGATTGCATCGAAGAACTCCGCGCCCTCTCGGACCTGTTCAAGGAAGCCAACGACGTTGCCATCGTGTGTATCCATGACAATGGCAAGGACATTCCCGACATCCAGGAGTTGATTGACCAATGCCGCATTTCGTTCCCGCTGGGGCGCGACACCGATGAGTTCAGGACTTACCAAGCCTACCAGATCCACTATATTCCCCAGGTCTTGCTGATTGACAAGCACGGCGTGCTGCGCTTCTTCCAGACGGACGGGCGTTTGCTCGAACTCATCAAGAGCCTTCGGCGCGAGGCATAGAAAAAACCGCGAGAGACTGCCCTCCCGCGGCAAACATTCTCAAATCCGAACCGTCCCCCTTCGAAGGTGTACATCCCCCTAAGTCCCCCTTCGAAGGGGGACTTAGGGGGATGTACACCGCACATGCTAGAGCGCCGCAGCGCCCCGCTGAAGGGTGGACTTCTTGCGTGAAGCGCTGTTCGGATGAATGACGCCCTTCGAAGCGGCCCGATCAATCTCCGCAAGCGCCGCAGGAAGAAGAGCCTTCACCTTTTCCGCGTCCTTCGCCTCGATTGCAGCCATCGCCTGCTTCACATGTGTCTTCATCCGCGACCTGAAAGCCGCATTGCGCTGGCGGGCCGCTTCACTGGTTATGATGCGTTTCTTCGCCGACTTGATTTTTGCCATGCTCTTTTCCCGTGCAATCCTCGGATTTTGCCCGCGTATGAGCGGAAAAGCATGATACCAAACGCCGAGAAGTCCTGTCAAACATTGGAGTCGTTTGCTCTTCAGGAGCAGTCCGCCGGCGGGATCGGAAGGGCCGCGAACAGCTCCGCGGCCACGGGTGTCACTGGGAATCGGCGTTCGCCGTTGTAGTAGGAGAAAGGGATGAACTCGATGTGCCCATCCAGGTAAAGGACATTGCTCCCGACTGGCGTGTGGTTTGACTGCTCCGGGTCGAGCGGCACGCGATCCCACATAATGGGAATGTCACAATCACGCACGGGTTCTACGCTGGCCGAGCCATCCCAGATAGGAACGTCGAGCAATAGGTCCTTGTCTCCGCCCCAGTCTTGAGCGAAGGCATCCACCAAAGCCTCTGCGTGTTCGTTGGAGAGAATCATGTAACCCGTGTAGATGTAGTACAGGGACGAGACGCAATCCGCGTCGAATTCTCCGGGCTTCTTGTCAGGATGCCGCCAATTGGCCTTGAGCGTGAAGGCGCCCTGGTGCGCGAAGGGGCTCGAAGGGCAGATCAGAATCGTGAAGTCGGAGAGATACTCCGGATATACGGCCTGCATGTCCGGGAGCCAGTTGTCAGGAAGCTTACTGACCGGCGGCAACACGCCGTCGTGTTCGCTGGCGAACATCTTCGCCACAAGCCCCATCTGTTTGAGGTTGTTTTGGCATGAACCGCGACGCGCGCTCTCACGCGAGCGCCCTAATGCCGGAAGCAGGATAACAACCAGCACTGTGATTAGCACGACGACTGCGACTCCCTCCCACCACGTGATTGAGATCTTTCTCCGTCTCATGGCACGCGCCTCCTTACTGCTGCGGAGCCGTTTCGTCCGGCGACAGGAATAATGCGGTGAGCTTCACGATGGGCGTTAACACGAGGCCGGCGAGGATGGCGGCCAGAGGCCAGATCGGGAACTGGTAGGTCCTGGACACGAACATAACCGAAACGACCGCCACTGCGAATACGGTGCCTATCAGCCAATAGCCTCGCACCGGCAAGGTACGACGGAAGAACCTCCTGCCGAAGAGCATGGCAATCAAGAAGAGCGCAACAGCCGCAATGGCAGACATTGTCTTCACCTGCCAACGAGGCGCAACAATAATGCGCAGGTTGAGGGGCTTTGACTCGGGAATCAACGTCCGGAGGACTACGTACTCGGCGCCTTCTTTGGGAAAGATCATTTTCGCGGGCGATTCAGCAATGAAATCGGGTTGCGGCGTAGTGGGCGGATCGGGAGCCGCCTGCTTCTGACTCGCCTGTGCTTGCTGTTGGGTCGCGGCTGCCAGGCGCAAGCGGCTTATCTGCTGCCGCTGTGATGGGCCGTCGACATTGGCTCGCGGCAAACAGGACGAAGCGCCTTGTACGCATCCTATGGTTTGGTGAAATCGCTCGTCCGGACTGAAGGCGGAATAGCTGCCAGGAAGGTAAACAGCCCACGAAGCGCGGGTCGTGATAATGTCGACGGAAGGCCCATTCAGGTCAAGTGCCGTTGGAAGGCTGCGCATGAGCATTGGCTGTTCGAGATAGTAGATGTCTACCGGAAAGCCTGTTTTCCGCCGGCCGTTCTCAGCGGACATCAGCAACGGCACAAGCAGAGCGCCCGTGTCGGACTCGCCCGCGGGTTTGATGACGCGCCCGTTCACCTCCGCGCTGAGCAGGTCGGCGCCCGTGGGCAGTTCGACGCGCAGAAACTGCTTCATGTTATTGCGGACGTCGTAGCGTGCGTGGCTCATGCGCGTGCCGTCGCGCGTTATGACGGTCTCCAGGCTGCAGCAATCGATATTGGCTACGCGCACTTCGATATCCTGAAACCGGTGGACCTCGAAGGGCAAGGCTCCCGGCGCATCCGTGTACTTGTACGCGTGCAACAGTGGATACGGGGACAGGCCGCGGAGGGCCGCGGGGATCTCCTGGTTGTCGATGAGGACGTAGCCGAGGTTCTCAGCGGCAGGTTTCAACGAAACGTTGGAGCTTGCGGAGATGGCCACCCACCCGGATTGCCGGACCACGTCGAGCGCGACGGGCAGCGCAGTCTGGGCCGGGCCATCCTGAGGCAACGCGAGTTCATACTGAACAGGAATGGAAAAGGTGTCCGGAATGCCATAGTTCGTCATGACCTCCACGACAAGCCGCGAATCGACAAGCGCGGGTTTTGAGGTCGCCTTGTCCGCGCTGACCTTCAGCAGGTTTGCGTCAGCAGGGAGCGAGAAACGAAACGTGTTGGCTGTACCGCGCAATACCCTGTAAGCCAGCGTTGAGGTATACGCTACGTGCTGCTCCTTCACCATCGCGAGTGTCGAGGCAGTGCATTCGATCTCCGAATCCCCTTCCGCGGCCGGCTTCTTCTCCGCCGAGGGCGTCCAACGAGCCGTGATCGCTTCGACGGTGCGAAAGGACAGTTCAGCTGCCGTTTCATTCTCGACTGCGAGAGGCCTTATGTCGATGGCGTCGGCCGCTTCAACGCGCACGCCGGGTTTCTTGATGTGCAGTCGCAGTCTTGTCTGCGGCGCTTTGGGACATGCGAACGAAAACGAGTACGTACCATCTTTACACTCGGCTCGCACGAAGAACTCGCACTCGATCACGTGGGGGCCGGGCTGGTCCAACGCACAGATAAGCCAATTGTCTTTTGAAGGCGCAAACGCGACCGTTTTGCCGTCGAGTTTCAGCGCTGTCGTCGCGACGTCCTGCTGCACGAGCGGAACCTGGACCCAGCCTTCTTTCAGAATCTCGAGGTCAAAGCGCGCGTGCACGCGAACGTTCGCGTCCGCGGCCTCGGCTTCATACTCCGCCCCCGACAACGACCAATCGTACGGCGGCGGTTCCTTTTTCCCAGAAGGCTGAGAAGATGCCGACCCGTAGTCGATGATCTTTTTGAAGTCCGACCACTTGAGCGAGAGCTGGCCGGAATCCAAGTCGGGAAGGGGCGCGGGCTGCTGAGCATGCAGGCTGAACCCTGCCAACAATAGCGCGGTTGTGGGCAAAAGCATTCTCATGACCGTTCCTCCTTTCGTTGCGGCGATTTGGCCGCTCCGTTCGTTCCGCCAATAGATACGGATGAACAAGGGGAAAGGTTCACTGGGGATTGCCGATTGGGGATTCAAAAACGGAGGAGTCGTCGCGGCGGAACTGTCACCAATCCGGACTCGTCAATGCCGAAGTCCGAGGGCTTGTGCTACGGCGTCGGTACAGGGGAAGGCGCCATGCCGGACGAAGGCGACATGGCCATCCAGGAAAAGGGCGTTCCTGCCAGTCCCGTTGTGGTCTTGCCTCTCGAACATGACAACGATCTCCGACGTGATCTTGGTTCGTTCAGTAGGATTGGCGGGATCATTGCAGTATAGCTGTTCGACGCCTTCTTTCAGGCGGGGTAAGGTTCGGTCGGCAAGCCGGATATCCTGCGATAGCTGTTCCGGCGACATCTTCTCTCGTGCCTCGACCACGGCTTGGACATCGGCGTCATCCCTGACAACCCAGCCGAGGTAGACGTAGCTCTCGGCAGCAGCGCGCGTGAAGGCGTGCCAATTGAGCGGTTGCTCTTTCACGATTTCCTGCATGTCAGCGACAGTTATGCGTGTACTGCCCGGATCCACCAGAGTGGACGCGTCGGTCAAATACTCCGGACAGATCGTGGAGAGATCACACATCCATGCGCCTGAGACGGGGGTGACGGGCGGGAAGAACGATCGTTGTTCGTTGGCATACATCTTGAAGATAAGACCCATCAGCTTGAGGTTGTTCTGCGAGGAACTGCGGTGTGCGCTTTCACGTGCACGGCCCAGAGCCGGCAAGAGGATCGCAGCCATGACGACGACCAGGCCCACTGCTATTCCCGCCTCGATGAGGGACCGCTGCCAACGTGAAGGTCTGGCGGGCCGGATGCGTTCCAGCGTGCGTTCCTTGAGATCGGGCGGCGGCTGGACCTCGGGCAGAACATCCAGTCGAGCGAGGGTTGCCTGTTCCTCCTCCAGTAGTCGCTGGAAAGCGACGTCCGCATCGAGGCGCTTTCGGGCTTCTTCCTGCTGCTCCGCTGGAAGCGTCCCGAGGAGGTATTCGCGGAGAAGACGCCGGTCGTCAGCTTGCTTCATCTCTCTTCTCCCAAGTGCAGGTCCCGCACGAGTTGGTGAACGGCCTTGTTCATACGCGACTTCACCGTGCCTTCGGGAATCCCTAACGCGTCCGCGATCTCTTTATAGTTCATGCCATGATACCGGGCCATCAGAAAAACCGCGCGGTGTCCCGGGGGCAACTTGTCGACCGCCCTAGACAGTTGTTCCGCCGTCTCGGCGCTCGACGCAGCCTGGCGCGGGTCCGGAAGCGCGGACTTGGCCGCCGCCATCGCCGGCGTCTCGTCGAGACCGAAGACAAACGTCTTCAACCTGCGCCGCCACGAGCGCCAATGGTCATGACAGCAGTTGGTCGCGATTCTGTACAGCCACGTACGAAACGATGCCACGCCGCTGTAACGATCAATGTGCCGGTACACGCGCAGAAACGTCTCCTGGAACAGGTCGTCCGCATCGGCCCGCTGGCCGGCCATCCGCAATAGATAGTTGTACAATGGCGATTTGTAGCGCTCGACCAGCAGACTGAATGCGGCGGAGTCTCCTTGCTGCGCCAGACGGACCAGCGCTTCATCGGCCAGTCCGGCGGCGCGAGGCGATCCGATTGCTTTAGTAGACGCTTCAGGGTCCGCCATGGTTCACACTCCCCGCCGCACTATAACATGACAGCGTGATTTGGAGCCAGAGCACGGAGAATGATCGGCCAAGGAGCATGGTGAAACGGCCGGGGCTAAGTTGGCATTATATCGGGCGGGAACCACGCCGGAAGGATCGGAATATCGATGAGAACAACATGGCTCTGCCTCGCATGCAGCGTGTTTGCGTCCATGAGTCATCCGCAGGAGAGCATCGCCTCAACGGACTCGGACGCCAGTGCCATCCGGTGTCTCGTTGAAGCATATCCGGGCTTCCTCGAGTCATCTGAGCATGCGGACATGGTGCGATGGAAGGATGGAACGGAGTGGCCATTCGACGACCATGTGAACAAGCGGGATTTTGATGAACTACTGAGCCGGCCTTGTCTGAAAGACCAACTATCCATCCCCTACCCAGCCGGCTGGCCATTTGCGGTTCCGGGCGCGAATTCCGATCCGGGCCGCATTCGCTATGAGCCTTTTTTCCGGAAGATGTACGGCGACACGCCCGAGGCAGTTAAGAAGGAGCTCGTGAATGTGTCTTGGCTTCCTGGAGGCGAAGGGAAAACGGTCTCTTTTACGAAGGTCAATGGTGCGGCTGAGGCATTGTCGCGTGTGGCTCAGGAAATAGATCGACTGCCGGCGGACATGAGACGTTACGCCGCAACACCTATCGGCACTTTCAAGTGGCGCCCAATCGCTGAAACACAACGGCTGAGCATGCACAGCTTCGGCGCCGCCATCGACCTTCAGCTTCCCAAGGAATGCCAGGATTATTGGGAATGGCACGACA
>Ga0315274_10002487_pt1 | contig 27739 bp, 22 predicted proteins | sample YL17G02_20_MG_FD_203700 | JGI IMG/M metagenome (GOLD analysis project Ga0315274, IMG submission 203700) | Sediment microbial communities from Yellowstone Lake, YNP, Wyoming, USA - YL17G02_20 | ecosystem: Environmental > Aquatic > Freshwater > Lake > Sediment | place: USA: Wyoming | collected...
CCGACCTCCATCGGGACACGTTCATCGAGCTGGTTTGGTCCTTTGAGCAAAGAAATCCCCCTACCAGATTCTACCCGATAGGGAGACAAATGTTAAGAAGTTTTCAACACGTTAAGCGATCGGCTCGCCTTTAGGGTGTGTCTTTTTTATCTTCACGGTCCTGTTAAGGTGTGCGACTTGATTCAGCCGAATATCCCGTAAAAATGCATACTCGGTTACGTCCTTCCCCCTTTGCCTGATAGAGGGCCAGGTCTGCCATTTTGATCAATTCCTCTTTCGACCTCGCCCGATGACTCGGCAAATTGGATATCCCAAAGCTGACCGTTAGATGGATTTGAGTTTGCCCGAGTTCAAAAAGGGTGGTTTCAACCAGTCGTCGAATACGCTCTGCGATCATGGAAGTCACTTCCAATTTAGCCCCTGGTAATATCAGAGCGAACTCTTCACCGCCATAACGAGCTACCGTATCGTCCTTCCGAACTGAATTTTTCAATAAAGAAGCAATCTTGCAAAGGACTTTATCACCCTCGGTATGCCCGAAGGTATCGTTCACCTTCTTAAAATAGTCAATATCCACCATCACCAAAGAAAGGGGAGTGTCACTCAAAAAAGATTTTTGGGTTTCAACTCCAATCCTCTCATCAAAGTGCCTCCGATTGTGAACGTTGGTCAATGTATCATAAATGGCCATATCTTTGATCGAACTGAATCTTTGAAAATGTTTTAGGGTCGCTGCCATCTGGTATCCGATGACAGAAAAGAATTGTAGATCTTGGGCATCAAAGGCATTGGGTTGATCGCTATCCAGTGAGATGCAACCGATGATCTCCCCTTCTACTGCCAGTGGCAACGTGAGATGGGACTTCGAGGTGGCTCGTGGATTCATCATCTGATCGGGCTTCAACTTCCTTTTCTCTACTTGGAGGGCAACTCGGTTGACATCGATGGGCTCCCCTCCTAAGACTGAGAAAACCTTGACCATGTTCTCCACCACACTTTGAGTGAAGGAAGGTGGGCAGGACTCCTCTTGGTAAAGGTAGAGAAGAAGGCCCTCTTTCCAGAACACTCCAAATGAGGAAAAGTCAAATAAGTTGGGAAGATTGGTTCCAGCTGATTCGATGATCTCCTTGGTATCAGAGGTCATGCTGATAGCGTTGATGGTAGAACGAAGGATATTCAGATTTTTAAAAATTAATCTCACAGGCATCCCCTATTTTTGGGAAATGATTCGGTCGGCTTCCTTAACTTTTGGGAAGACCTTCGGAAAGAGTTCCTTATTGATCACCCCTTCTGCCAATGCTGAAAAAAGTTGAAAGAGATGATTGATCAGGCTTTGAAAACCACGATGGATTTCTAAAGGAGAGAGGTTCTGACCTTCCTCTTTCACCCTATCCAACCCAATGCCTTGTTCAGACACTTTTAGGGAAACCAAGAAGGGATGCTTCTCCCCAATCTTTCGAATGGTTGAGAGAAAAAGAAGGGCTAAAGTTGCCTCTCCGATCAAAGCCGATACGATCTCCCAAATCTCCATCAAAAGGTTCGAATAGAGGTCTAAAACGAAATCTTGGGACCACTTTTCTTCTTTATCCTCTTTCACCATCGATGCCATTTCATCCCTTGGGCTCTATTCTTGTGATGATCTATAGTTTGACCTTCTTTAGTCTTTTGACTAAATGGTGAATTTCATCATGATAGATATAAAAAGCTAAGATCGCCAGACCGGATATTCCTAAAAGGATCAAAAAGGTTTTATATTGATGCTCGAAAGCCTTCCCGCCCTGAAGAACGGCCATCAATGTCCCAGGCCCCCTCCCAATGGTGGAAATGACAAGAAAAATACCTGTATGCATGGGTGTCAGACCCAAGAGGTAGCATAAGGCGTCCTTTGGAAAGCCAGGGATTAAGAAGAGAAGAAAACTGAGGATGGCGCCTTCATGACCGATTAAGTAATCGAATCTTTTTATGGTCTGTGGTGAAACAAACTTTTCAACAGCCAATTTTTCAAAGAGCCTCGCTAAGCTAAAAGCGATCCAGGAGCCTAATATGAGACCGATCATGGAATATAGAAAACCGGCCCATACTCCGAACAGATACCCCCCCAAAAACTCAATGGCCCCTCCTGGGATGGGGGCGACAATCACTTGTATAATTTGAAGTAGAATATAAGCTAAAGGAGAATAAGGCCCGAAGGAACGGATGGTTACTTTTAATTGGTGCCGATCGTGGAGAAGATCGTAAAGATTAACTACTTTAATCCATAACTGGGAGTTGTACTGATAGATTAAAAGGAAAATGAATCCCGCCAAAATAACCCAAAACCATTTCCATTTCCGTTGAAGTGAGAATTTCATAAATTTAGATTTATCCCACCACTGGTCAATTTTGCATGTTTTCATAACATAAAAAAGGGTTGGAGTAAAGACGATAAAAAATAAAGGGTTAGCAAGATTCACTAACCCTCTAAAATTTACTGGCGTCCCCAAGGGGATTTGAACCCCTGTTGCCGGCGTGAAAGGCCGATGTCCTTGACCTGGCTAGACGATGGGGACAACATCAAATGGAACAATGGAATATTGGAAAAATGGAATATTGGGTAAATCAACCTCTTAGCAAAAACCCATCATTCCATCATTCCAGTTTTCCATTTGTTTTCTTGGTGGGCCGTACTGGACTCGAACCAGCGACTCTCTGCTTAAAAGGCAGATACTCTACCGCCTGAGTTAACGGCCCATTAATAATTCAAGGTAAGAGAAAACCTATTGAATTGTCAAGCAAAACCTAGAAGATTTCTGCGAAATCTCTGATTACACAGATTAGAAATGCATCGAAAAAGAGAGAATCCGTGTAATCATTTTTTGAAATCCGAGTAATCACGAGAGCGGTTATTAGTTTTTCAGAGCTCTCTCTAAAAAAGGGTTCCTAACCTCTATGGTTTCGTTTCTCTCCGAGCCCACGGAAATCATCGTAATCTTTGTATCGATTAACTCCTCAATCCTTCGAATATAACGCTGCGCATTCGTAGGAAGGTCTGAAAAATTTCTCGCCCCTTTAATTTCCGTCTCCCATCCATCCAGCTCCTCATAGACTGGTTCAGAGTTTTTCAACATTTCAAGGTTAGAAGGGACATGCTGATAGATCTTCCCATTCAGGCGATAACCCACACAAATCTTGATCTTGTCAAAATCGTTTAATACATCCAATTTGGTGATCGTCATTCTCCGTATACCGTTGATCCGAACTGAATGGTTGACAATGACGGCATCAAACCAACCACATCTCCTTGGCCTCCCTGTTGTTGATCCGTATTCTTCTCCCCTTCCACGAATTTTCTCCCCTAAATGGTCTTCAAGTTCAGTGGGAAAGGGGCCTTCCCCTACACGAGTGGTGTATGCTTTTGCCACACCGATCACTGAGTCAATCATTGTAGGGCCGATTCCCGAGCCTGCGCAGGCATTGCCCGCCACGGTATTGGAGGCAGTGACATAAGGATAGGTTCCATGATCCAGATCTAAAAGGGCTCCCTGTGCCCCTTCAAAAAGAATGTGTTTCCCTTTTTGAATTTCTTCAAAAAGGACTAAGGAAGTATTCTTCACGTATTTTTCAAGTTGCCTCTTAAAATGAAGGTATTCATCAAAAATTTCTGAAAATTCAAAACCTTTCTCCTTTAATATTTGAACTAAATAGATATTCTTCTGGATAAGGTTCTGTTCCAACTTTTCCCGAAATATTTTTTCATCCAGCAGGTCAACCACTCGAATGCCGCAACGGGCCACCTTATCCTCATAGGCTGGTCCTATCCCCCGACCCGTGGTGCCAATCTTGAAGACTTTTTCTCTGGCAACATCGATCTTCCGATGATAGGGGAGGATGAGGTGAGTCTCCTCGCTGATCATTAACTGTGAATCATCTTTGAAGTATCCCCTTCTCCTAATCTCGGCAATCTCTTCAAGCAACACTGCCGGATCTAACACCACTCCATTTCCGATAATGCATTTCTTATTTTCGTAAAGGATACCCGAAGGGATAAGATGGAAGATAAACTTTTCCCCCTTTAAAACGATCGTATGACCGGCATTATTCCCCCCCTGAAATCGCACCACCGTATCCGCATACTGAGTCAACAAATCAACGATCTTCCCTTTGCCTTCATCTCCCCATTGGGCTCCTACGATTACGACACTGGCCATTTTCACCCTCACCTTCACCCTGTGGAGTAAGCTTCACTACTCCACAGGGCGGGCCCTCTCCCGTCAAGGGAGAGGGCATATTTTAGACTTTTTATGAAACCATTAGAGTTGAATTTGACGAACTGAGATAATATTCGGCAACCTTAAAATCTCGCCCAACATTCCCGTTGGTAAGGGGACATCTAAATGAAGTAGCGAGATGGCATTACCCCCCATTCGGTCACGACCAAACTGCATGGTAGCAATATTGATATGTTTATTGCCCAAAGTTGCCCCAATATTTCCGATCACTCCCGGTCTATCATAATTATTCACTAATAGAATATAACCTTCCGGAATGGCTTCGATGAAAAAAGCGTTAAGCTTGACGATCCGCAATTCTTTTCTCCCGAATAGTGTCCCGGCAATAAAATTTTGCTCCATCTTCGATCGTGCGGTAATGGCAACCAAACTTGCAAAATCCTCTGCCTCGGCACTAGTGGACTCTGTGATCCTTATCCCTCTCTCCTTAGCCATAATCAGAGCGTTGACGAAGTTGACCGTCTCACCCACAAAAGGCGTGAGGAGGCCCTTCAAGACAGAGGTTGTGATGGGTTTTATCCCATACTCCACTACCTCGCCGTGGTATTCAATCACCACCTCTTCAATGGCATAGTTTGAAATCTGGCCCAAAAAGCTCCCCAGTTTCTCCCCCAATTTGAGGTATGGCCTCATAAAGGGGAGGATATCCGGGCTGACCATCGGGAGGTTCACCGCATTTCGAGCTTCCCCTAAAATTAAATAATCGACAATCTGTTGGGCAATGGCGATGGCCACATTCTCTTGGGCCTCCGCGGTGGAGGCTCCCAAATGGGGAGTACTGATCACTTCTTCTAACTCAAAAAGGGGATTCCCAATGGCAGGCTCTTCTTCAAAAACATCTAATGCCGCTCCAGCCACTTTCCTCTCCTTAATGGCGTCATAAAGGTCCTTCTCGTTGACGATTCCTCCTCGTGCACAATTGATCAAAATCACCCCATCTTTCATCTTTCTAAACGCATTTTTATCGATGAGATTTCGCGTTTCCTCTGTAAGGGGAGAGTGAACGCTGATGAAATCAGACCGGCTCAGCAATTCATCCAAAGATACCAGGTCGACTCCTTTTTTCTCTGCCACTTCCTTTGAGATATAGGGATCATAAGCAATCACCCTCATCTTCAGCGCCCTTGCCCGATCCGCAACGATCGTCCCGATGACCCCTATACCGATAATCCCAAGGGTTTTATTATAAAGTTCTACCCCCATAAATTTTTTCTTTTCCCATTTGCCCGCTTTCATCGAACTTGTTGCCTGGGGAATCTTTCTCGAGATCGAAAGCATCATGGCGATCGTATGCTCTGCAGCCGCAATGGCATTTTCCTGAGGAGTATTCATCACCACGATGCCCTTTTTGGTGGCCGCAGAAAGGTCTACGTTATCCAGACCAATCCCTGCCCTTCCAATGACCTTCAACCGGTCTGCTGCCTCGATGATCTCAGCCTTCAATTTCGTCTCACTTCTTACGATGATCCCATCATATTCCGTGATGATCTTCTTCAATTCTTCCGATGACAAGCCGGGTTTAATATCATATTTGAGGTTCTTGGCCTTTCCTAATATTTCCAATCCCTTGCTCGATAAAGGGTCGCTGACCAAAACTTTTTTAATCTCTTCCATCCCTCATCTCCGATTGAGGATCACTTTGTTTAAGGATCGCTTCGCCTCTTATTGTTAGAGGTTAGAGGATCGTCCTGCTATGCAGGACTTGAGGCTTAAGGGTAATTCTTTGTTTTCCCTCAAACGAAGTGCTCCTCTATCCTCCAACTTTCAGTGGGACGCTCCTCCTACCTCTATCCTCTATGAGCCCATCAATATCTCTTCGGCTGCCTTCAACCCCCTTCCCAGTTCAAAGGCATAGCCCATCTCCTTCAGAAGCATCTCCAGCGCCGAAATGACCATTACTATATCCAGTCTCTCATAATATCCAAGATGGGCAATTCGAATGATCTTGCCCTTTGCCCGATCCTGGCCTTCCGCCACAGTGATTCCAAATTTCTCAAAAAACAGATCTTTTAACCTCTCGCCATCTATTCCCTCTGGGATCTTGACGGCGGTGACGGCATTGCTCGGTGAATCAGGAGCATAAAGCTCAAGGCCTAAAGCCTTCACTGCCGCACGGGTGGCTTCGGCCAATCTTTCATGCCGACGAAAAACACCCTCCAGACCTTCTTGCCGAATCATGTTCAGCGTCTCTCTCAAACCTACGAATAAGGAAATAGCCGGAGTATACGAACTCTGATTTTTCTTCGTCGACTTCAGCTCCTTTTTAAAGTCAAAATAGTATTTCGGTAAATCTGATCTCGCTACAAACTTCCATGCCTTATCACTCAAAGCAGCAAAGGCCAGCCCCGGCGGAAGCATCAAGGCTTTTTGAGAACCGCTGACGACCACATCAAGCCCCCACGCATCCATTGGGATATCGAATACACCGATCCCTGTAATAGCATCCACCACGATGATTGTGTCATCGTATTTCTTAACGATCTCTGCAATCTCTTTAATCGGATGTTTTACCCCGGTCGAGGTCTCACTGGCTTGCGTATAAACAGCCCGAATGGAGGAATCAGATTCCAGTATTTCTTGAATCTTCTTGGGGTCAACTGCCCAACCCCACTCCACATCTACTGGGATAAACTCAACCCCGTAGGCCTTGCAGATCTCTCCCCATCTCTCACCAAACTTTCCTCCCCGAACTACCAGAGCCTTGTCCCCTTTGGAAAGGAGATTGGAGAGCGCTCCTTCCATTGCACCGGTTCCGGAAGAAGTGAAGATCAACACCTCATTCTTCGTTTGAAAAAGGTATTTCAACCCCTGCCTGATCTCAGCAAAGATTTTCTCAAACTCTGGCTCCCGGTGGTGCATGATAGGTTCTGCCATCTTAAGAAGGACCTCCGGTGGGAGCATCGTCGGCCCCGGTGAGAATAGATATTTCTTTTCCATGACTTTCTCCTTCTTAATAAAAGCCTATAAATATTATTTTATCTTCAATGCTGTGTCAAGTAGCTTGACTTTTTATGTAGCTTGACTTTTTAGGGATTATTTTCTAACTTTTAAAAAACTCTTCATAGATGGATCATCCATGGACCGAATCATGACAAAAACACTGGCAGAAATTTATATTCAACAGGGTCATTTCGAAGAGGCCTCCGAAATTCTTAAAGCCCTTTCTGAAAAAGACCCATCCGATATGGAGATACAGAAGAGACTTATGGAATTGAGTGAAAAATTAAAACGTTCTTCACCTCTGACCGATGAATCAATACGTACGACTGAGGAAAAGATCCGACTCTTGGAGAGATGGTTGGCCAACATCCAGGAAAGGAAAAGAGGATAATGGAAAATTCCTTTCATCAAATACGCCAAAAGTCTGTTCGGAAAATGATGGATTCACATCATCTGGATGGGATCCTCTTTAATAGTCTTGAGAACATCCGTTATCTTTGTGGCTTTACCGGTAGTGATGGTGCTTTCATCCTGACCCAAAGAGAAGCCTTTTTTCTTACCGATTCCCGATACTGGACGCAGTCCGAAGAGGAAGTTAAGGAATCTCAGATCATCCATTACAAGAAGAAAATAGATGGGATCGCCTCCCTCTTGTTAGACTCAAAATTAAAAAAGATAGGCTTCGAATCGACCTCTCTCACCTTCTCATTTCATCAATCCCTTTCAGAGAAGTTGGCCAATGAGTCCAAGTTCATTCCGCTGGAAGATGAGATAAAAAACATGAGGGCTGTCAAGGATACCCAAGAATTGGCCTTGACCCGAAATGCCATTGATATCTCATCGAACGCGTTTCTCCACATCATGGAAATGCTTAAAGAGGGCAATTTGGAGAGTACGATCGCCTTTGAGATGGAATTCTTTATGAAACGTCATGGTTCTGAAGCCACTGGCTTTGATATCATCGTCGCATCGGGGAAACGATCCGCTCTCCCTCATGGAAGAGCAAGCTCGAAACAAATCGAACAAGGGGACTTCATCCTAATCGATTTTGGTTCAAGGGCTCAGGGTTACCACTCTGATCAGACTCGTACTGTAGTCTGCGGCAAACCGTCCTCAGAACAGGAAAAGGTCTACCAGATTGTGAAGGAGGCTCATGATAAAGCGATTGAGAAGATTCGACCAGGCATTCCCATTCAAGAAGTGGACGAAGCGGCAAGGGACCATATTCGAAAATGCGGATACGATCAATATTTCGGGCACGGGACAGGTCATGGCATCGGCCTTGCAGTTCACGAAGACCCAGTGGTCAATAAGGAAAATAAAGATCTGGTTCAGGAGGGGATGGTTTTTACGGTTGAACCTGGCATCTATATTCCAGAATGGGGAGGGGTTCGAATCGAGGATATGATTCGGGTCACTTCTGATGGAGCAGAAATTTTGACTTCCCTTCCTACCGAACTGAAAGTGATCTGAAAAGGTGAGGCATTTGGTCAGGAGTTCATAAGTCTGGATTTGGCATTTAAAACTCCGGACTCATAACTCCGAACTACGAACTTTTTAGAATCCCTTGACCAACCTCCAATAATTTCTTATATTGTGAAAGTTAGACTCCTAACATTGGACTAAGGGACTGCGGACTAAGAGACTAAAAAGCGGGCATAGCTCAGCTGGTAGAGCATCGGCTTCCCAAGCCGAGGGTCGCGGGTTCGATCCCCGTTGCCCGCTCCAAATCAATCAAGAGGTTACAGATTTGAGGCTGTGGCCTCTTTTTTGTTGGTGTCCATATAGGTTTCCATCGTTCCAATTTTCTTCCCTTTGGATCCACCCATTTACCGATGACCAAAACCCGATTCTTTCTCCCACTTAATCACTATCATTGTCATTCGGAACGTCCTTAAAAAGGCGGCTCTCACAATAACCGCGGTGATTATTTCAAAGAGAAATGTGCATAATTACTACGGAGGCTCCATTTAATGACAATTGCCGGATCAAATTTGTCATTCGATTTACAAATTTGTCTAATGTTATGGATATCCAGCCAAACAACAAATTTTATAATTCTTTTTAGATACAATGAGTTATAGGTTTAGAACACATGGCATGGGATTTGCTAAAAAGGAGATATTTGTCTTTCTCAAAAGAAAAGCCGAATTTGCCAAGAAAGGATTCGTTCCGGCCAGAGATTGAGGGAGGTTTATACTGGCAGAGGGCGGTAGAAGGGAGCAAACTGGATATAATTTACGTTTAGGGAGGATGGGATGACAGTATACAAAGTTTTTTACAAGGATTGCTACCGTAAAAAAATTGTACTACTTGGTACGTTGATCGAGAGAAGGAAAGACTTGAGGGGAATGAGCCAATTGGAATCTGGCTTAAAGTGGGCAAAGTTCGCTTTTGGCGACCAGGTAAAGGATATAAAACGTATCATCGTTGTGCCTAAAGAGGTGAAACAAGCGGGCGATAATGAAATCAGATTTAGTGGTAGTTAAGGGGCTTATTGATTATGATTAAGAAAGGAATATTGGGCTTCCCAAGCCGGGGGTCGCGGGTTCGATCCCCGTTGCCCGCTCCAAGATCATTTCTTAATCCCAAATAATCTCTATCCCTTCTCTTTGGATATACCTTAGGCTTGAGACCGCGGGGTTATAAATTTCAGTATATATATGAAGGTTAGAATCACTTCCACATTTCTCTTTATGGCAGGCATATCGTAGGACAATTCTTTCAACCTTTCGGCACTCTTTTCTAAGTTCTCTACCTCTTGCCTAATCTTTCCTATTGTCTCTTTCATAGTCCCCTCTTATCTTTAAATCTTTTTGCCTTAAGGGTATATCTTGGCAGTGTTCCTAAAGGTTCAATTCTTATTTGAAACGTTAAGTTTGTTTTAATCTTAAGCCTTTCTTTGAGTCCCTTTCCTATTTGTTCTGTTACTTTTGATTCAAGATTTGGATCGATTTCCATCCTGATTGTTACTTCATCCATCATCCCTGTCCTTTCAACCACTATTTCATATTCAATAATTTCTCGAAACTCATCCCGGATCAGTTCTTCTACGGTTTTAGGCGAGAAAAGGACACCTCTAATCTTCCTCAGATCATCTGCTCTGCCCACCACCTCTTTGATCTTTTTCCATGCCCTTCCGCAAGAACAATTATCTTCTCCTTTTATCACGATGTCGTAGGTATTGAACCGGATCAATGGAAAAGACCTTCTTCCCAGAGGGGTAACTACAGCGACCCCCATTTGGCCCTCCTCTACTTCCTTTTGAAGCGTCTCTTGATCAAGGATCTCAACAAGAAAGAAGGGTTCAATGATGTGTAACCCCTGTTTCACTTCGCACATCGATGCCCATGCGCCCGGCTCTGTCCCGCCAATCTGGTCGAATACATGACAGTGATACAGCTCTTCCAATCTCTTTCTTGTAGGTTCTGACATAGGCTCTCCAGCACATAACATCCTTTCTATTCCAAGGGACTTCGGGTCTATCCCAATTTTTCTTGCCTCCTCCGCAATATGCAATCCATAGGTGGGAGTATTCATCATGGCATTGGCCCGTATTTCGATAATCTTATAGATCCTTCCCTTTGTATCCAGTGCTCCCCCTGGCACAAGCTCACATCCTACCTTTTCTGAGGCATAATGGGCTTCCCAGAATGCCACATAAACGTTATAACCGAAAGGGAGAAATACTCTGTGTTGTGGTCTAAACCCTGCCATATAGAGACTATGGCACCATGCCTCAATTCTCCATTGCCAGCTTTCATAGGTTTCAGGTACATAAACCGGTTTCCCAGTGGTTCCACTGGTTTGTCTGAATGTTGTCACGTCCTTTATATCTACACCGAGTATCCCTCCGTAGGGATAAGGTTCCTTCTCCTGATATCTTCTCAATTCTTCTTTATCGGTGAGCGGAATCCTTCTGATATCCTCAAAAGTGGCTATACTCTCAACCTCTATATCTTTCAGTTTCTCCTGATACATCATCGAATGTGTTTTGGCATAAGAGAGGATACTTTTGAAGTATGAAAGTTCGATCTTCTCCAATTCTTCTCTTGAAAGTGTCTCAGTATAAGGATTCCAATATTCCATAAAGTTCACCGATAAAGTTGAATACGCTCCGGTGATGGTCTCTGTCTGAAGAGACGTCGAGGAGCTTGACCCCTTTGTTCTTCTTCACCTCTTCTGCGATCGAGGCAATTTTATTCTGATCCCTACCCTCGCTAATATTTGGAACACATTCAAGGAGTTTCATGGTCATTGGTCACTAGTCACTAAGTCAATGATTCAACAAATGACTTAATGACCTAATTACTTAATGACCAAATTAGATTATTTTTTTGAGTGCTTTGATGAATTTCTGGTTATCCTCTATTCTTCCAATTGTTACTCTTGCAAAGGTGGGATAGCCCCATATCTTTCCTGGACGAATAATAATCCCTTCTTTGAGAAGGGCTTGAAAGACCTCTTCTGAATCTTTCTCAAAATCAATGAAGATGAAGTTAGCCTGGCTGGGTACATAGGAGAATCCCATCTTATCCAATTCCCTATAGAGATACCGCTTCCCTTCGTAAACTAATTGAATCGATCTTACTGTATGATCCATGTCATTCAATGCAGCAACAGCAGCAACTTGAGCCAATCGATGAACGGGAAAGGGATCTCTTACCTGATAAAGGCAATCCACTAAATCTTCCCTTCCTAAGGCATAACCAATTCTTAAGCCTGCCAATCCATAAACTTTTGAGAAGGTTCGGAGGAGAATGACCTGTCTCCTTTCTTTAATATAGTCCAAACCATCTGGATAGAATGGATCTTCGACAAAGTCTCCATAGGCTTCATCTAAGACGACGATGACCCGCTTGGGAAGTTTGGAGAGAAAATGATTGAACGATTCTTGGGAGACAATTGTCCCGGTAGGATTATTTGGGTTGCAGATAAAGACCAACTTCGTCTTTCGGTTGATCTTTTTTAACATGGCTGGGAGATCATGTGTAAAATCTCTTAACCTTACCTTGATCGGCCTTCCTCCCATGATCTGGGTTACATTGGTATAGACGGGGAAAGTGGGGTCTGCCATCACCACTTCATCCCCTTCATCCACAAAGGCGTTGGCAATCATGAGGATCAGGTTATCCGCGCCATTGGAGACGACCACCATCCTTTCAGGAAGTGAAAATCTCCGGGCGAGGGCCTGTCTTAAAACCGTACAGGGTCCCTCTGGGTAGAGGTAGATGTTTCGAAGTTCCTTTCGGATGGCTGCGACTGCCTTTGGAGAAGGGCCGAGCAAATTCTCGTTCGAAGCCAGTTTAATCCATTTCTTGGCCCCAAACTCCTTTTGAACCTCCTCAATCGACTTTCCAGGAACGTAAGAGGTTATTTTTAAAATTCCTTTTCTTGCGAATTTTTCGATCTTCAATTTTTCTTCTCTCCCCTATAAATTTTAACATCTATGGCTATTCAGCGATTTCACTCAATTTTAATAGATCACAGGATTATGTCAAGGATTTCTATTACAAACGCATGAAATAATTTGACGTGTAACGCAAGGCTTCAGCCGTTCGGCTGAGCTCACGACGAGGACTTGCATTAAGCAACCCTAAAGGATTGCGTTACAAAATACATGACGCGGGTTTGTATTATCAGAAGTCGTTGAAAAACCCCTAAAATCAAGTCATAAATGGCTTCCCTTTTGAGGCTATGGTTTCATCGACAACCTTTAAAATCTGGTCAAACTGGAATGGTTTGGGAATGACAAAATCGATCCCGTTCTCCTTTATCTTCGCTTGATCCACCTCCGCCTCCCACCCTGTGATCATTCCCACAGGTGTATGAGGACTCATCTTCTTGATGGCCCTGCCCACTTCCCAACCTGACATACCAGGCATTCCCAAATCAGTTAGAACGATATCAAATTCTTCCTCTTTAAATAACCGAATGCCATCTTCTCCATTTTCCGCTACAGTGACCCGATGTTTGCCCTGCGAGAGGATTTGGGAGAGCACCCCTCTCACCGTCTCCTCATCATCGATCACCAAGATCCGAGCCTCCCTCCCCTTTTTAATGATGGAGGATATAGCCCCCTCTTCTTTTCCTTCTAACCCTATGGGCAAAATGATCGTGAAGGTCGTTCCATGTCCAATTTTGCTTTCAACCTCAAACTCTCCTCCAAACCTCTTGATGATGCCATAAGACATACTCAACCCAAGGCCGGTATTGGAGAAAGGCTTCGTCGTAAAAAAGGGCTCAAAAACCTTCTTTCTCACCTCTTCGGTCATGCCAATGCCCGTATCAGAAATCCGAATATAGACATTCTTTTCCTTCTGAAAGGTACGAATTTTAATCTTTCCTCCTTCTGGCATTGCCTCAATAGCGTTGAAGATCATATTGGTGATAACTTCTCTTAATTCAGAGGCATTCCCAACCACAGGAGGGACTTCTTCAAAATTTGAAACCATTTCAATGAGGATTCCTCTCCCCTGGACATCATCCTTCCATTTCGGTTTGGTAATCTCAATCGAATCTTTAACGACCAAGTTAATATCCAGTTTATAGAGTTCCTGATAAACCCTCTTCCTTGTGAAGTCTTGGAGCCGCCTCACAGTCTGCGCACTATCCCGCGCCACTTTCTCAATGACCTTTAGACTTTCTTTTAGACCCTCGTCTTTAGCTGTGTAAAGGAGTAATTGCGTATTCCCCAGGATGACTGCCAGAGCATTGTTGAAATCGTGTGCCACACCGCTGGCCATCTCGCCAATAGCGCGAAGTTTCTCAGTTTGAATGAGTTGTTCCTCCATCTTCTTCTTTTCGGTGATGTCTTTCACAAAAACGATATAATTGATCTCACCTTGTGAATCCTTCATCACCTTTGCGTTGATTTCGATATTTCGAATATCGCCGTCTTTCCGGACAGCATTTAATTCAAAGCCGGAGGATGACTTCTCTCCTCTTTCCAGACGGGTAAAACGATATGCCATCAAGCGCTGGCTCTCTTCGTCCACGATATCTCTAAAATCCATCCCGATCAATTCCTCATCAAGATAACCAAAGATCTCTGCCAACCTGTGGTTGACATATTTAAATCGGTTATCCTTTCCGATCACACAGATTCCGTCATGGGCTCCCTCCACCACCGTCCTGTATCTCTCTTCGGATTGCTTCATCTCTTCAAGCAAAAGAGAATTCTGGATGGAGATGGCCAATCCAGGTACAATCTGTTGAAGTATATTGAGGTGTCTCTCTGAAAAATGGCTGGTCGCCTTACACCCGAAATTGAACGTGCCGAAGATCTTTTCTTTATACTCCAATGGAAAAACCAGTATAGAATGAATTCCCTCTTTCAGTAATTTTTGACTGGTCCAGTAATCACTTTCTTCCGTATTTGAGATGATGACCGGAAGACCCGTTTGCGCCGCTTTTTCGGAAGGGGTCCCTTTCAGAGGGTAGGTGACACCTTCCATCAATTCTTTAATTTCATAGTCTTTATCTAATGCAAAAAATCGAAAGCCTTCCCCAGCCCCATCGAAAATGACAATGGTCATCCTTTCTGAATCCAGGACTTTCTTCAATTCAGAATGGACTGCCCTGAATACCTCTCTGACATCGAGGCTGGAGGCCAATATTTTGTAAACATTATTGATCACCTCTTTCTCAATCCCCAGCCTTTTCTCTTCGGTGATCTCCCTGGCCATGTCGAACACGGCGATGACCTCTCCTGCTTCATCAAAGATTGGAAAAGTAAAATAGTGAAATACACCGTTTAAGTATTTACTTTCCCTCTCTCCCGATGCTGGCCTTTTTGTCTTTAAGGCCTCAGAGACATAGCACCCCTCACAGGGCACCTCTTTATGATATAAAATCTCATAACATTTCTGACCAACCATCTCTCTGGGTTCCATCCCAAATCGTTCAATGGTTGCTTTGTTCACCCTAAGAATGCGATAATCTTTATCTCGAATCGTGATCAAATCTGTTACAGCATCGAACGTTGTCTCCCATTCCGATTTGGCTTTGGCCACAGCAGAAAAGAGTCTGGCATTCTCAATAGCGATACCGATTTGATTTCCAATGCTCTCCAATAAATTGACCTCTCTTTGATTAAGGGTATGGACGGAACGGCTCAAAAGAGTAATAGCACCTATCGCTTCCCCTTTTGCCAGGAGAGGAATGCCAACCAATGACTGAATCTCTCCTTCTCTTAAAAATGGAATGACCTGAGGGGTTGGATATTCATCAATTGAGAGTATAATGGCCTGTTTCAATTTAACAGCTTTCCCGCAAACTCCTTCACCAAATTTAACATTCTTTATATTTTCAGCCAAAATGGGCGGTTGCCCCTCACTACATTTTAATTCTAATATCTCCCCGTCTTCGTTCAGGAGGTGAATAGATCCCATTTCGAAACCTGTAAGATCTAATGTCATCTCTAATGCAATAGGTAAAACCTTTTCCAGATCTAATGTTTGGTTGATTAAAAGGCCCAGTTCATAAAGGACCTGAAGTCCCTCTGTCCTTCGAACCAGTTCATCTTCCATCCTTTTACGGTCAGAGATGTCTTTGATGGTTCCTTCATAACTGATGATATTACCCGAATCGTCTCTTCTGGCATTGGCTGTAATTAAGACATCTATTGGAGCCCCATCTTTTCTTTTTAGTTTGACCTCAAAATCTTTAACAAACCACTCTTTTCTAATTTCATTCCGAAATCTCTTTCGGTCCTCGGGGTTAAGAAAAGTATCTCTTACATAAACTTGCATCATTTCTTCCTTGGTTCCATAACCAAATAAATCCAACCCCGCTTGATTGACATCGAGGACCTCTCCATCAACGGTAGTAATATAAACCATGTCTTTCGAGTCTTCGAAAATCGTCCGATATTTTGCTTCAGCCTCTTTTAATGCTTCATGAGATTGTTTGAGATCCCGGATCATTTGATTGAAGGATTCTGTAAGAAGCCCCAATTCATCCCTCGTGGTGGTCGCGATATGGACATCCAAATTTCCTTTGGATACCTTGGCCATCTCACCAGATAATTGCTTTATGGGGTGGATCAATCTCCTTGTTAAGAAAAGACTGAGGATGACTGCTACTGCCAAGGCAATTAAAATATATTTCAATGCAGTGTTGGCAACCTTCCGGACAGGTTCGTATGCCTCTTCTATCGGGACCTGAACAAAGACCGTCCAACCTAAATTCTTGATTCGTTTACGCACATTCAAAAACCTCTCACCTGAAGGCCATCCCCACTCGAATACCGACTCTTTTTGAATGTGACAACGGGCGCCGCAGAGATAACTCACGTTTTCCTTCATCCAGACCAGTCTCGTGTCATGATGAGCGATCAGATTTCCTTCTCGATCGACAACGTAGGCAAATCCCTTCTCTCCTATTTTGGTCTTTGAGACTATATCCCACAAACATTGAAGATGAATTTGTGCAGTCAATACGCCGATAGTTTTTCCTTTATGTTCTTCAATGGGGATAGCGATCATCATTGAAGGTTCCTCACTTATAGTCACACGGACATCTCCATAATAAACCTGACTCTTAGATGTCACTCGAAACATTTCACTCTTCGATTGGTCTTTCAGATCAGATGGACCTACCACTTTATATTTTGAAACCTTGACGGTCTCCCGTCCTTTATCATTCAATAAGGTCAATTCCGAAATATAATCATTTTGATAAAGAACATTTTCCAAATACTCTTTTGTATGGAATAAGCTAACCTCTCTTAAATTCTCATGTTTTGCAAGAAAAAAGAGGTTGCTGGTGACCTTTTCAAGAAAAGCCTGCATTGTTTCCACAACCAAACTGGCTTTCGTTTCTTCAATCTCTATAACCGATTTCTTCAAATCTTTTTGATAGATTTGAATGATACTGAACCCTGCAATGGCCAGTGGGATTGTAGCTAAGAGAATGGAGAAAACCATCCATTTTAATTGCAGGCTATTTTTAATTCTACCCAGCATTACTCTCTCCTCTCCGAATTTCACATACCGCTAAACCCACATTACTCTTTTTAAATGTAGGAGAGCCCCTCTGTGGGCTCCCGAATTGGGCGGCCACAGAGGACCGCCCCTACTCAATCACCCGGTGGGCTAAACTTAAAAAATGAGGATTTAAATTAATACCTAATTGTCTGGCTGTCTTTAAATTTACAGTTAACCGGTGGCTCAATGGCATCTGAGAGGGAATGTCCATGGGCTTCATTCCATTAAGAATCTTTACTACCATTGGTGCAGCCTGCTTTCCTATCTCTCTAAAATCACAATGAAGGGCCATTAAAGCCCCTAACTTCACCGAGTCATCGTTTACCACAATAATTGGGACTTTAAATCTCAAGGAAACTTCGATAATTTTAAGTAGATTCTCTTTTGCGGACAGAATTGGGTCTATCGGGATATAAATCGCATCGACTCCCTTGGCCAGGTTCTCAGTGACTGAATGCAATCGATCTAAATGATCAGAATGTAAGGAACGGGGATGGGGTGTCATCCCCATTTTTTTCGCTGTCTGGTTTGCTTCTTCGGCCGTCACAATAGCCTGGGGTGTCGAGATACAATAGAGTATTCCCAATCGTTTCACCTTCGTTATTGCCTTTTGAATCATTTCAAATTGTTTCTCCACCGGAATCTTCATCGAAACTCCTGTAATATTCTTCCCTGAAGATACCCAGGATTCGATGATTCCAGTGGTTTTTGGCTCTCCGACAATTGAATAGACGATTGGAATTTCTTTTGTGGCTTCAAGGGCAACCAGAGAAGGGATAGTGCCCAGGGCACAGATGAGGTCAACTTTTTTCTCAACAAATCCTTTTGCAATCTCTTTCGCCTTTTCTTTTATCCCTCCTGCGATTTTAATATCAAACTGAACATTCCTACCTTCTTCATACCCTAATCCCTTCATACCCTCTATAAATCCCTCCCGAGTCCAGGTATAGACTATGGGAGATTCTGTCCATTGAAGGATTCCAATCTGAATCTTACTTTTTAAATCCTTCGCATCGGCGGTTATGGGGAATGTGGATAGGATGAAGAGGAGGAAGAAAATTCTTAACTGACTACGGATTAATAAATTCTTAAACTTCATTGGCTCACCTCTCCCTTTAAAAACCGATTCAATTCAGAATGGAGGACCCTCCAACCTTTTCCTGCTTTGATGGCCTTGATCCTTCCAAGACGAATATATTTAAGGAATGTCGGTTTGGATATTTTCAAGTATTGAATTGCCTCTTCAGTGGTAAATACCTCATCCTTTTCCATTAAGTACATTGAATTACCCCCATTTTTTTTGATTTTACCATTATTTAAAGCAAAATATATGCCAATAGAACAAATTGAAGAGTACCTTCCTATAACCCTTTGAGTTTTAAGCATTATCTAAATTTTCTTAATAAAATCCAAAGTTAAAATTTGCCCTAACAGAAATGAAAAATTGTCAAAAATAAAAAAATGTGAACAAATATTTTTCCAAAGTGTGGCGTCAAGGGGGATCGTTTAGGTTGGTTCAATTGTTGATTTTAGAAATGAGAAAATTGAAGGTGTGGCTTGTTTAATTGGGTAAGTTAGATAGATTTGTTTTGGGAGAGCATTTACATTTTAAATTTTCCAAAGTCTTCTGGCTTCATACTCTCAATGATGGATTTCAGCTCATCCTGTTCCTCCAAAAGATTGGAAGCAAAAAACCCCGATTGCTTGGTCGCCTCAACCACTGATTCGGCGACAAAGATAGGGGCCTTCACCCTTACGGCTAAGGCGATGGCATCACTGGGGCGGCTATCGACAATGACCTCTTCTCCTTCAATGTTAAGATAAAGATTAGCGTAAAAGGTATTTCCCTTTATATCATTGATGACGACTCGAGTGAGGGATACCTGAAATGTATCTAAAATCTGCTTCATTAGATCATGGGTCATGGGCCGAAGCGTCACCACATCTTCGAGACCCCTTGAAATGGCTTCTGCCTCAAAGACTCCAATCCAGATTGGCAAGGCCTTCTGCCCGGTGAGATCCACCAAGACGACCACAGGGTTTGATGCCTTTGGATCCACCACAATGCCCATCACTTTAACTTCCATTAATTCCTTTCCCATAAAACCCCTCTAAAAAAATTATAGTCTGTTAAATCCCTTGATTTCGAGATTCATTTCTATTGTAACCTTTATGAAATGGATGTCAACCCCACAAGGAAAACTATAGTGAACGGTTTAATAAAGTAGTCATTGCGAGGAGCGAAGCCCTGCACCGCATGGTGTACAGGGCGAAGCGACGTGGCAATCTCATGAGATTGCTTCACGGAGTTTACCCTGAGCAAAATAATGAGATTCTTCCCCCGTACTTGATACGGGGTCAGAATGACAAAAAGCGAAGGGTTCGCAATGACACCACGCGAACGTCAACTTATTTATGGCGTTCACTATAAAAAGGTCATCGTGTCATTTTAATTATATTACTAAAAAGGGGAGTGGGGGGATTTGAATTTCATTTTCTATGTAATCTTTCATGACGATTACGTCACACTCGAACCATGAAAATGGTCTTTGGGTTAGGGTTAGGAAGCTCGTTTGCCTGCCTGCCCTGCCTACCGGCAGGCAGGCGACAGGCAGGCGCAGACAGGGTTTAGGATAAAAAGCCTTTAAACAGTGCGTTCGGGGAACGCACCCTACATTTTATATCAATTTATTTATTGTGTTTGTATTAATACGAATTATGGAGATGCAAGGGAAGGTATGAAATAAGGATGGGTGTATCACTTTCTATTGATCTCTTATCGCTTCTGGTGAGATCAATTCTCGGCGTACTTTTCGACGCCTATCCTTTGGAAAGATGAGGGTGACCGTCGTCCCTTTCTTCAACCGGCTCTCCACTTGGATTTCTCCCCTGTGTTCCTCCATGACTTTTTTGGCAAATGTTAATCCCAATCCCATCCGATCGGGTCGGGTTGAAAAAAAAGGCTCGAAAATGCGGTCGAGATTCTTTTTTGCAATTCCCTCTCCTCTATCGGAGATTGAAATACCAATGCTTTCCTCACCCTGGAAGAGAGTCACCCTCACAGCCATTCTCTTTTTCTCTGTGGGTATCCTTGTAATACTCTCCATGCTGTTTCTCAAAATGTGACAAAGGGCCTTGATCACCAAACCCTTATCGATGAAAAGATGGCCATCCCCTTCTAAAGCCCTTGTTTCTAAATTGAAGGAGATCCTCTTCTCAGCTGCCTCACGAGAAAAGGTTCGGAGCGCTGTCTCAACCACCTTCTGAACTTTCTCCCCCTGGAAAGTGGGCCTTGAAATCAGAACATATTCCTCCACCCGTTGAATGAGGGTCTCCAGTCTCTGGGTTTCCTTAAAAATTCGGTCAAGATAAGAGCTACGGATGGATGTGGATGGAGGTGTCTTAAAAAGACGCTTCACATATCCTCCGATGGAGGTAATCGGATTTCGAATCTGATGGGCAATCTCCTCTACCATCATTCCGAGGCTTGCCCAACGCTCCATTTCCAATCTTTCCTTCTCCAGTTTCTTTAATCGCTGAATTTCTTGAAAGGAAAAGGTTAAAAAAACTTCTCCTTCTTCCTTGAAAGAGGAAGTGGAGATGTGGACGAAGATTTTTCTCCCATCCTTCTGTCTTAAAAGGGCTTCCCCTTCAAAGCCATTTTTGTAAAGGGTGAGGTAGACAATGTTGGGGAGGAAATAGATGAGATCCTCTTCTAAGAAGAGGGTCCTAAGCCGCTGCCCCTCGATCTCATCTCTCGTATAACCAAAGAGACGTTCAGTGTATCGGTTGGTGAAGAGTATTTTTGAGTGGACATCGGTGAGAATAAAGGCGACTTGAATAAAATCGAGGAGTTGGTGTCTGCTTTTCAGAATCTCGACCATCGTTGACTCCGATTCAATTCCTTAAAGATTCCCTTCATCATGAAGGGGAAACATTTTAGACAAAATAGTCTGGCAGAAAAAAGATTTGAAAATAACTCCTATTTTATTCCATCATTAGAAAAAGTCAAGGGTTTAGATCGGAGATTTCTGAAAAAGCTTTAAAATCTCTGAGGGCTCTAATTATTTTTCCAGAGCTCTCAATCGTTCGTTTATCTTGACAAATTCATGGGATCTCGCTAAACAAATAGGCAATTTCCCTTTCAGACAAGACGCGTATTTTTAAAGAGAGAAGAGGCGTTGAGTTTAAAAGACCGGATCTTTCCAAAGGAGAAGAATTTTTATAAGATGCTTTCCGATCAGGCCTCCAAAACCCTCGAAGGAATCGAGGCCTTGGGAGAATTCGTAGAGAACCAAAATCAGAAGAATGCAAATCGAGTCAAGGAGATCGAGAAAGAAGCAGATGAACTTCGTAGGCTATTGGTGGAAGAACTCCACAAAACATTCTTCGCTCCTATAGACCGGGAGGATATATATGCCCTCTCCAGAGCGATTGATGATATCGTCGACTATGCCAATTCGACTGTGGATGAAATGGAGATTTATGAAGTGGCTTCGGATGCACATCTCTGGGCGATGGTGGGTATTCTTATAAAAGCAGCCCGTGAAATAAGTAACGCTGTCAAGATCTTAGAAGCTTACCCCAACATCGCTATGGAACATGCTGTCAAAGCCAAATTTTATGAGAATACCATGGAGAAAGCCTATCATTCTGCCCTCGCTGATCTCTTCAAGAAAACCGATACGGTATACATGCTGAAGATGAGGGAGATCTACCGACATCTCAGTAATGCTGCGGATCGAAGTGACGAAGCGGCAAACATCATCTGCAATATTGTGATGAAGGCTACTTAAACAATAAATCCCAATAACCAAATTCCAATTTCCAAATAAATTAGTCATGGCCAATTGGCCACCCACGAACTATGAAAATTGATAATTTCCCCTCACCCCCCTCCCTCTCCCCAGCGGGGAGAGGGAGGGGGGTGAGGGGAAATCTCAAATATTTTTGGCTAGGATTTTGGTCATTGAAACTTTGGTTATTGTTTGGTGTTTGGTGCTTGCCCTGCACCACGCTAGGTACAGGGCTTGGTTATTGGTTATTTATCGATTTATTTAGTGTGTCTGTTATAATTAGGACTGGGAGCCTTAAATGGATATTCAAACCGAGGTGTTGATTGTCGGTGGCGGTGCGACGGGTGTCGGCATTGCGAGGGATCTGTCGTTGAGAGGGATTCCCGCCGTCTTAATTGAAAAGGGAGATTTCACCTCGGGTGCCTCTGGTCGAAATCATGGGCTCTTTCACAGTGGTGGCAGATATGCTGTATCCGATCCGGAAGCTGCCCGGGAATGCATTTCTGAAAACAGAATTCTTAGGCGGATTGCGTCTCACTGTATTGAAGAAACGGACGGTCTTTTCATCTCCCTTCCAGAGGATAGTCTCGATTTTAGGGATCAGTTTCTTCGGGCCTGTGAAGAAACAGGAATTCCGACCACCCTTTTGTCTCGAGAAGAAGCTCTGGCATTGGAGCCAGAACTTAATCCCGATCTCCTCAGTGCAGTGAAGGTACCAGATGGAGCCATTAATCCCTTTGCATTGGTTTTAGAGAATGCCAAAGAGGCAGAGAAGCATGGAACGAAATTCATTCTCCATACAGAAGTCACCTCCCTCTTGATGGATAGGGATAAAATTAATGGTGTTCGGGCAAAAGACCTCATCAACGGTGAGGAATATCTGATTCATGCCTCCTATTTCATCAATGCCACCGGGGCCTGGGCAAATCAATTTTTGAAACTTGCCGGTCTCCACATCGATCTGGCCCTCTCCAAAGGAACCTTGCTCATCACCAATCAGAGGCTCAATCAAAGGGTCATCAATCGCTGCCGACTCCCTTCAGATGGGGATATCATTGTACCCAGCGATACCGTATCCATTCTCGGAACCACCTCCATTCGTTCGGAAGAGGTTGAAAATTTTGAAGTCACCCCTCCAGAGGTTTCCCTTTTGATCAAAGAGACTTCAAAGATGATCCCTGCTATCCAAGAAACCAGGCTCATCCGGGCTTATGCAGGTATACGGCCCCTCTTCCAATCCGAAGAAAAAGGACAGGACCGTGAAATCAGTCGGGGCTTCACCCTGATCGATCATGGGAAGAGAGATGGCCTGAAAAATTTCATCACCATCACCGGAGGGAAATTAGTCACTTATCGGTTGATGGCAGAAAAAACTTCTGACCTCATCTGTCAAAAGATGGGAATCGATACTCCCTGTTCGACTCATCTTAAACCCCTTCCTGGTGTAAGTGAGCCCTCTAAACTAAACGATCGACTCAAAAAGATCGGTCAGTCTATTACTGCTGATGGAGGGGAGATCTTATGTGATTGTGAATTGATTCGAAGGGAAGAAGTAGAGGGACTTTTAAAGGAAGGGAAATTAAAAGACCTCCAGGATATCCTCCATCGAACACGTCTCGCTAAAGGGACATGTCAGGGAGGTTTTTGCGTCTATCGCCTTCTTGGGATGCTACATGATTTAAGAATGGCGGAGAGAGACTCCAATAAAATGTTGAAGGGGTTTCTTGAGGAGAGATGGAAAGGGATTCGTCCCATCCTCTGGGGAACATCTCTCAAAGAAGAAGAATTGATCGAAAACATTTACAAGGGAATCTTTAACCTTTAACCACAGGGGCCAAGGGACATAGTATTGCGGAATGCAGAATGCGGAATGTGGAATAAAAATTCCGAAATCCGCAATCCGAAATCCGCATTTGGAATAAACCATGCACTTCGATCTCATTATTATTGGAATGGGACTCTCAGGGCTTATGGCTGCCAAAACGGCATCTGAGGCTGGGCAGAAGATTCTCATCGTTGGGAAAGGAATGGGCTCCCTATCTCTCTTCTCAAACACGATCGACCTTCTGGGAACAACGTCCCAGAATGGAAAGATGTGGGATGTTATTTCACGATGGATCGAAGATCATCCGAAACATCCTTATGCAAAAGTGGGGATGGGGACGAGTAAGGAAGCCCTCTCCTCGTTCACCTCTCTCTTCCCACCCCCTTACTCCTTTGAAGCCTTTGGGGACGGAAATTGTCTTATTCCGACAGGTGCAGGAACGCTCAGACCCACCTATCTCGTCCCCAGTACGATGTTCGCAGGAACAAATCTCAGAGAAGGAGACCGTCTTATCGTTGGTTTTAAAGGCTTCAAAGATTTTTATGCCGATTATGTGGCCGACCAGTTAAGCTGTCGAGGGATCACCCTTTCTCTTCCTGAGGCCCTCCATCAGGAAGTCACTGCCTCTGCCCTTGCGAGGTTCATGGAAAGGGAATCATTCAGAGAGACTATCGGCAGGGAGATAAAGGAAAAACTCCATGGCGAAACCCGGGTTGGTCTTCCCGCTCTCTTGGGAGTACGGGAATCCTGGAAGGTGAAAAAAGATCTCGAGGCTATCGTGGGTGCTGAGGTTTTTGAAATTCCAATTCTACCACCCTCGATCCCCGGCTTAAGGATCTTTAATCGTTTTAAAGAATGGTTGATCCAGAGGGGGATTACTTTCCTTTTAGGCCATTTCATTTCAAAAGCTATTCTGAAAGGAAAGAGATGCGAAGGGGTCCATGTTCTCAATCCTCCGGTTTCAAACTTCTATTCTGCGGATCGCTATATCCTTGCCACGGGCCGTTTTGTCGGAGGGGGATTGGTGGCTGATGAGAAGAAGATTTTTGAACCCATCTTCAATCTACCCGTCGCTCAACCTAAGTCACGGGAGGACTGGTTTGGGAAATCTTTCTTTGATGATCTCTCCCACCCAGTGCATCAAGCAGGCATCTCGACAGACTCATCATTTCGAGCCATCGATGAAAAGGGAGAGGTTTTATTGGAAAACGTTTGGGTTGCAGGCTCGATTTTGGCCGACCATCATTCTGTTGATGAAAAGTCGAGAGAAGGTATCGAGATTGCCACAGGTTATGCTACAGCGAAACAGGCTATAGAGCATGGGGCATAGGGCATGGCGCATGGGATTTTGTATCTCAGGGCTTTAGCCCTGATTCATCAGCCCTAAAGGGCTGAGTTACACGCTATGTGCTATGCGCTTTGCGCTTTTATATCCTTACAGGAACCGAATAGATGATGGAGAAGAAAGTTTGGCTAAAAAGCAACGCTGATATTTGCATTCGCTGTGCCACCTGCATGGCTGTCTGTCCTGTTTCTCGGGTCACACCACTCTTTCCGGGTCCAAAGCAGGCAGGCCCTGGAGCTGAGCGATTTCGAAGGCCGAATGAACCCTCTGTGGATGATTGGATTGACCTTTGCATCGGCTGCCATCTCTGCGACATGGTATGCTCATCCGGAGTAAATATCTCCGAACTGAATCTCATCGCCAAGGCAAAATATCTGGATGAAAAGGGAAGACCCTTTCGGGATTGGCTTCTCACCCATATCTATCTTTTGGGTCCACTGGGAAGCTTCTTCTCATCTATCGTAAATCGCCTCTTAAAAAATTCTACAGTTAGAGGATTACTGGATGCCTTTCTAAAAATTGACAGAAGAAGGGAACTTCCGGGCTATCAATTCCCCACTTTCAGGCAGTGGTTCAGAAAGCATCAGTCTCAAGGTAATCACCAAGGAGCGATTCACGGCCGCCAAACAGTAGAAGTCGATAATCCCCCCTCACCCCCCTTTACTAAAGGGGGGATGGGGGGATTTGAACCTCATTCCAAAGATAGAAAAAAGGTTGGTTACTTTTATGGCTGCTATACCAATACAAATGAAGTGGATGTAGGAAAAGCCACGGTTCAAGTCCTCGAGGCAAACGGCTTTGAAGTTACCCTTCCACCCCAACGATGCTGCGGTATCCCAATGCTCGGCAATGGAGACTTCAAAGGGGCAAGAAAGATGGGATTATACAATGTCCCTTCACTTCATAACACGATTCGTTCAGGTTTAGATATCGTTTTTTCATCAACCAGTTGCGGCCACATGATCAAACATGAATATAGTCGTCTTTTAAACATTCCACATTCAGATGAAGTAGCTAAACATACTTTCGACATCTTTGAGTTTTTAAGGAATTTAAAAGAATCAGGGAATCTAAATATCAATTTTAAGGAAGTTCCTCTGAAGGCGGTCTATTTTGCCCCGTGCCATTTAAGGTCTCTGGGGATCGGTCTCCCTGCCCTTGAGATCCTCCGACTCATTCCAGGTCTTCAAATGGATAACATCGAAGCAGATTGTTGCGGCTTGGCCGGGACTTTCGGTTTCAAAAAAGAGAAATATGAAATCTCTCAGGAGATTGGAAGAGATCTGACAGAGGCCATTGATCGTCTAAAACCTGAGATCGTCCTCTCCGACTGCGAAGGCTGCCGTCTGCAAATCCGCCATTTGACCGGCCTGAAGGTTTTGCATCCCGTTCAACTCTTAAGAGATGCCATTTCGTAAAAAAATTGATGAGGCGATGGGGAGGTGGGGAGATAGGGTTGAAAAGGTTCCCCCATCACCCTATCCCCCTAACTCCCTATCAGAAGGTTCTGGACGTCGGCGATGCTTTGAAAGATGAAGTCAGGAGGAATGGAAGTTTCTTTGAGCGTCTTTTCGTCCGTAACACCGGTCAGGACAATGCCTGTGGCAATCCCGGATTCCTTACCCATCTTAATATCCGTCTCCAAGCGGTCTCCGATGAGGATACAATCTTCGGGCTTTAATCCCATCACCTCTAAGGCCGCTTGAATCATGAGGGGAAAAGGCTTCCCTACAATGATTTCAACCTTCTTTCCTGCCACTGCTTCAATGGCCGCAATCATCCCTGCACAGTCCGGGATCTCTCCTCCCTCCACTGGACAGGTCCGGTCGGGATTTGTGGCGACAAAATGGGCTCCCAGTTTGATGGCCTGGAAGGCGATGTTAAGTTTTCGGTAATCAAAAGTCCGATCAAATGCCACAACTACATACTCAATCTCTGTTGGTTCCTCCGTGATTGTAAAGCCTGCTCTTTTCAACTCCTCAATGAATGGAGCCTCTCCAACCACAAAGAGTCTAGCATGGGGCGCATTCTTTTTGAGATAATGGGTCATCACAAAAGTGGAGTTGATCACTTCATCGGGTTGGGTTGGAATGCCAAGACGTGTCAATTTGGAGGCATAATCTTCCCGGGTTTGGATGGGTTTATTGGAAAGAAAGACGACCTTCCTTCCACTTCTCCGGAGAAGTCGAATGATCTCATCTGCCTTAGGAATGAGGCCATCGCCTCGATAGACCGTCCCATCTAAATCGAAGATAAAACCTTTGAACATCTTTTTCAAAAAGAGAACGTGTCCGTGACCGTGTCCGTTTCTACCGCAAGCAGGCGTCGTGCAATCTACTGCTTACTGCTTTCTGCCAGCTGCTTTCTGATCACCGATCACTGATTACTGGTTATTGTCTATCCAAACACTCCCCCCATTTTGGTCCCGGCAACCTTGTTGATGACAAAGAGACAGACCGCTCCGAGGATGATCAGAATGAGGCCCAAGGCAGCGGCCTCGTTCGCCGAACCTCCGATGTAGAAATTAAAAATTCCAACGGTCATCATCTCATGTCCCGGGACTACCAAGAGAAGTG
>Ga0315274_10002488_pt1 | contig 27737 bp, 26 predicted proteins | sample YL17G02_20_MG_FD_203700 | JGI IMG/M metagenome (GOLD analysis project Ga0315274, IMG submission 203700) | Sediment microbial communities from Yellowstone Lake, YNP, Wyoming, USA - YL17G02_20 | ecosystem: Environmental > Aquatic > Freshwater > Lake > Sediment | place: USA: Wyoming | collected...
TGCCAAGAAAGAACCGGACCCCATTTTAACCAGAGTTCCTAAGGACTATGGAACTTACATATTGTGAGCGTTCGCTTTAAGCTGGATTACCGCAAATTCCCCGCCGATCCAACTGAACCTTTTCCCCGCAGGAACAGTGTAGTTAGGCCTGTTATCCCCGTCGCTCTAATAAACGGCAGCAATCGGCTTCGTGTATATGCACTTATAGACTCCGGTGCTGATTATTGTATTTTTCATGCAGAGATAGGCGAGCAGATCGGCTTGCAGATTGAGTCTGGAAAGCCATTAACTTTTTCTGGTATCAGTAGCGCAGGGCAAACCGCATACTTTCATAACATTAAACTCGAAGTCGGGGGTCATCAGGTTGATTGTTATGCCGGTTTTTCACGAGATATACAGAATTTGCCCTACGGTATTCTGGGGCAGGTAGGTTTCTTCAATATCTTCAAAGTCTCTTTCGATTATCAGAAAGAAAAGATTGAACTCCAATCGTATAACGATTAATCCACATCAAATCGTTTAAACAATCCTTTCCCTTCATAGGGGAGTCAAAAAACCAGCTACTTTAAACAAGACGTCATGTTGTTTTACGCGGCCGGGCTTGTTCCGTATTGCCTGCGAGGCTCTTTCCGTAGGGTTCATCTGCCTACAGATGAACCGGCAGGGCGGTTACGCGTAAGCGAGTGACACGTAGGAATTGGTCTTCATCATTTGGTTTGCGGTGTATTCTTATTTTTCATCAACATTAGGAAGAGAAGGCCCAGGACGCCACAAAGAAAAACCCAGCATACATTCCAAGGATTCTGACCTTTCTGCTTGAGATACCATATCTCAATCCAAAGCATTGATATTGCCCAAATACGCAACCAGATATAGACAGCCCAATCAGGAAGTGAAATCCCTCCTGCCTCCAGGGGGAGGACTATGAATAATAATAATAAAGCAGGGCCGAAATAGCCAAGAAAAAGAGCGGTATCTAAATGCTTTTTAGCCCACTCCATCATCTTTTTATTTTACCTCCGATTGTATTTGTATTGAATATGCTATAAACTGGTCACATGAATAAAAAACAAATCTTAGTGGAAGGGGGTGGTAGTATCGAGTGAGTAAGATTTAGCATACTGGGGGCAAACAACGGTCGAAGAGTGTTTGCTAGTAGAGGTCCTTTAGAGGGAAACGTTTTAGGAGGTTAATGGCTAAGTGAAGAAAGTTCTTTTCTTATTGTTTACATGTCTATTACTAATAGCGCTGGTTATTCCTGCTTGTAAAGGAGGAGGCCCACCCGCTGGGAAAACGATAAAAATCGGTGTCATCGGGCCGATGGAATATAAACCGGGTACACACCACTGGGCGGGTGCTGTAATGGCCCGTGATGAAATCAACGCGGCAGGTGGTGTAAAGGTCGGCGCCGACACATACACGATTGAGCTGATTAAAGCAGACTCCAATGAGATAAACAGCATTACCGATGCTACGGCTGCGATGGAAAAGTTGATAAGTGTAGACAAGGCAGACTTTGTCATGGGAGGCTTCAGGACAGAAGCTGTGTTCCCCATGCAGGAAGTTGCCATGGACAACAAGAAGATTTTCCTTAATTGTGGCGCCGCTGCCCTGGCACTACATACACCGGTAAAAACGGATTACGACCGCTACAAGTACTACTTCAGGTGTACCCCGTTCTGTAGTACCTATCTGGCGTCGAACACGGTAATGGAAACTGGAATGGCCGGAGCCATAATGAAAGAGGATACCGGCATAAACAGACCGTTGAGAGTCGCTATATGCGCTGAAGGAGCGCAGTGGGCGGACGCTATGGTTCAGATTATGAAGTCGTGGGTTCCTTCGAAGCTGGGAATGGAAGTCTCTGGCGTCTGGAGACCATCGCCTACAGCCACTGAGCTTACCGCGGAGATGACCGCCATAGAAGCGGCTAAGACCGACATCATCTGCCCCATTATGGGAGGCCCGCTGGGTATCCCCTATGCCAGGGCATGGGGTGAGTTGAAAGTCCCGGCGGCTTCGGTGGGCATCAACGTTGAGGCACAACAGTACCCCTTCTGGGAGGCCACCAAGGGCTTTGGCAACTACGAGACATCGCTGAATTTCTATTCTGAGAACATGCAATCCTCAGTCAAGACCAAGCCCTTCGTTGATGCCTTTGTAGCGAAGTATGGTGAAGTGCCTACGTACACTGCGGGCATATACGATGCGATCTATGTCTTAACAGCTGCTATAACAAGGGCGGGAACTCTGGATTCCGATGCTGTGGTTACCGAACTTGAAAAGACTGACTTCATGTCGACACAGGGCCGCTTTGTCTTTACTGGTATAGATGCACCGCTGAACGATCCTCATGATGTGACCTACGGCCCGGGCTATACAACGGGCATTGCTACCCAGTGGCAGGATGGAAAATTGTTAGCCGTCTGGCCAAACGCGGCCTACGCCACCGACGATGCCTGGAAAGCAGTAAATTATCCCGGCGTCGCTAAGTGGAAGACACCTCCGGTGGTATTCGACAAGCTGAAGGCCGAGGCGGCTACGCAGCCAGCTGCTCCTTAGACTCCTGCAGCTCCTCCGGTCGGGGAACAGCCGGCAGCGCCTCCTGCAGAACAGCCTGCAGCAGTGGCAACCTCGTATCCAGCCGCGACATATACTAACGACAAGTATTGATGACATAGCGAAAGATGCTCATTGCAACAAGGCTAATGTCTCTGTTCATCTTGGGTTTCCTGGGTTCGGTCATGCGATGGTACAAGCCGAAGGGAGAATTCACACCCAGCGAGATTGCGTCAAAAGCTTGGGACTTCATCTTTCAGGGTTTAGTGAGGCACGCTGTAGCAACAGAGTCAGGCGCAGCTAAATCGGATTTGATTAAATAAAATCTGGACAAATTGCAGAGCGAAGAAAGTAAAGGAGATTCATTGCCAGCAAAAAAACATTGTGGAACCAATTTTCGGCCAAATAAAGTTTAACCTGGGGTTTAGCAGGTTTCGCTTAAGGGGACTGGATAAGGCAAGTGGTGAGTGGGCGTTAGTCTGCCTAGTGCACAACATCAGCAAAGCTATGCCCGAATTATGCCGAAAGGGGGAGCTGCATGGCTTGATTAGGGAATTGCACGCAACGTATAATTCCACTTAAAGAAGCGGGATATTCTTGCGACCCAAGGGAGAGTGCGGAAGCAGAAAAACTGATACTACCGGGTGATCTGGGGGGTAGCCAAAGTCAGAAAAAATTCCAGACTGTTAAAAAAGTCGAATTTTTGGACAATTTCTAATAAGAGGAGGTGAGTAAGGGTGGATTTTTCCTTTACCGAAGAGCAGGAGATGTTTCGTCAGACCATACGGAAGTTTGCCCGCAAAGAGATTTTACCCCGAGCCAAGGAGTGGGACAGAGAAAGAAAATACCCTTGGCCTATTGTACGCAGGTTTGCTGAACTGGGCCTTGCCTCGCCTTTCATTGATTATGTGAGCAGAGGGATTCTGATAGAAGAAGTGGCTTATGCGGATTTTAACTGTGCCTTCCCCGTTGTGGTGACCACCTTACCTTTTAAGATCTATCAACTAGAGGGTGTTCCTGAAGAAGTGGCAGCACCTCTTCGTGAAGGTATGGTGGCCGGGGAAAAAATGCTAAGCATTTGTTTCACAGAGCCCGGGGCTGGCTCCGATTTCGCCAATATTGCTACCACGGCTATCAGAGGTGAGGATGGTTGGATAATTAATGGCTGCAAGAACTCGGTAAGCTTCGCCGGTATCGCTGATGCCTACATAGTCTGGGCAAAAACTGAAAATAAAAAGGGGATTTGGTCATTTAGTAGTTTCTTAGTACCGTGTGGTCTTCCCGGCGTAAGCACTCCTAACCTTTGGGATGATATGGGAACTCGGGGAACCCCGAGGGGAGTGGTTTACTTTGATAATGTGCACATACCCTCCAATTATTTGATAGGTGTGTTGGGGAGGGGTTTCGAATACGCTGCCGAGCTTTATGACACGAACCGGGCTCTTATTGGGCTGCTGTGTGCCGGTCCAGCGCGGGCTTCGATAGACGAGACAGTCGAATACGCCAAGAAACGAGAGGTTTCTGGTAATCCCATCTCTAGATACCAGGCTATTAGCTTTGCCCTAGCTGAAGGTTATACGTTGCTGGAGGCAGCCCGACTTCTTTGTTATAAGATACTGTGGATGGCTGACAAGGATATCCGGCACTCGGTAGAAGGGGCCATGTGTAAATGGTGGGTGCCCGAAATCTGCTTTGAGATAGTGCACAAGTGCCTTTTATTCCACGGGCACTACGGTTATACCACAGACCTTCCCTTTGAACAGAGGCTAAGGGACATCCTTGGCTGGCAAACTGGGGATGGTACTCAAGAAGTTTCAAAGCTTATTATTGCCCGGAATCTCTTCGGAGGCAAAGAGTTTACTGGTTGAGAATGCATGACAGGGGAATATCATAGTCAGCTTGAGCCGAATTAGCCGCTCCCACCAAACCAAGTCAAGAGTCTGCTAAAAACCTAACCGTCTCCCGATGTTTGCCCACCCGCAACCGTCGGTTCTAACTCAACCCTGTCCTTGCCCACCCGCTGTCGACACCACCCTCACAACCCCCAGGAACATTACTCCCCACCCCCGTCACTCCCTTAGCCCATCGGCACGGAACAGCCTTTGACCAAGCTCGCTTCGCTCGACACGCCAAAGGTGGCTTGAGAGAGGATTAACAAGGAAGCACCCCACCCATCCCCCCACCCCACGAGGATTTACGCTCGCTACGCTGTCGGCTCACCGGCTCGCCACAGTATTTGCTCCGCTCGCTTTCCTGTTCTGGGGCAGCGCTTCTCGCGTGGGAAACCCTGCCAGCTCTCCACCCCACCGTAGAGCGTCCACCCCTCACATCTGTGGTTCGCTTCGGGGTTCGCTTCGCTCGCCGTTCCTCCGCTCACATCGCTTCGCTCATAAAACGGTGCTGGCATCCCTTCGCTCGGTCAGTGGCGGCGGCAGCCCCAGCCACAGGTTTGATGCGCTCCGGGGTTCGCTTCGCTTCCCCACATCGCGATGTTGCACCCCCAGCCTTGCCAGATACGGCCGCTTCTGAACGTGGCCGTCCATTCGGTCGGGGCTTCGTAGTGAGGGGGCGCACTCGCTTCGCCTACGGCATGGAACAGCTAGCGCCTCTTCACTAGCGCCTACGCTACGCTCCGTCTTTCGCTTGCGGCTGCTACTGTTTTAACCCATGCCTTAAACCTCCTGTGCTGTCTGGCTACCCTGAGCAGCAGCTTCCCGCCGTGGTTCGCTTCGCTCGGTCAGCTCCTGCTCTTTAACGGCTGCATCGCCTTCGCCTCGCACTGCTACGCTTTTAATAATCGGCTAACGCCGTAAAGTTGAGCAGCTGCGCGTTGTCCCCTTCGGCTCGCTCAGGACATGCAGGCCATCCAGCACCCCAGCCCCAGGCGAAGCCAGTCCGTTGAGTTACGCCCACCCACGTGCGCCGGCGGTGATTCGAGCCAGTCATTGCCCACCCTCATACCAGGCTACGCCCCACCCACCCCCACTAAACGTAGGTTCTTGCCCGCCGTGTTTTCTTATTGTGTGACATGCTGGTTCATGCAACAAAAAGGCGCAAGGGTCTTTGATAAACTGCGCCCTCTGCCTGCGCACTCGCACCGCAACCCTTGCTCTGCACCCCCCAACCCCAGCTCGTGGTTTCACTGCGCATGGCGTCGGTCTTGCCCTTGCGCTCGGCTTGTGCTTCGCACCGCCTTCCGCTTCCGTACGCCCAGCTTCGCTAGCGCTCGCTATCTTTATGCAGGGTTACCACGGCGGGCTTGGGTACGTCGTGAGTTTAGCCAGGAGGTGCGTTATGTGTTACTCGTTGTGCCGTCAGTCGGTTTGTCAGTATCTGTGTGTCAGGGCGCAGCATTGTCCGGCGGGGTTGGCGCGGCAGCGCCAGTTGTTGGCTGCTTATCAGTTGCGGCGGCTTGCTCGCAGAATGGGAGGGAAGAAATGATACGCGTCAGGAATAAATTTACAGTAGATATTTGCGGAGCTGTCAGAGCAGCCGGTCGATGCCCTTCGCTTTGCAAGCGTGAGGGTGGCTGCTTCACCACAGATTACCCGGGTCCGGGGGTCATTATTAACGTGGCAGAGATAAAGCGCCGCTGTCATCGGTCCCATCGTGTCGCTTCAAAGCTATACATATTAAATCGAGGAGGTGAATTATGAATAAGCTCAAGCAGAAGCCTAAGCCAGTCATTGGTTCTCAGTCCATTCTGCATGTCTGCAAACAGTGCGGGTGGGTAGGAACGTATGAAGAGCTTTACCTGGGAGAAATCGGCACTTACGGGTACGCCCAAGACCCGAAGTGTCCCAGGTGTCGTACCTATTGTTAAAGAAAGGAGGAAAGTCAATGCAAAGAGTTTTATGGGGAAATCATGCTGTCCAGCAGCTCGTAGCCTCAGCCTACCAGCACGGCTTCAATGCTGGCTTCGCTCTTGCTGTCCAGGAAGAGGTGCTTGAGTTAGAAGCTAAGAAGCGGGAGGAAGAGAGGCAGCAGATAATCAACTGGCAAGGTATCTGCGAGAGCCGGGAAGGATGCGAATGTGGCTATGATGATTAAGCGAGGAGCATATCAGTCCGAGCTTGACCGCTTCTATAGTCTTGGCCCATTCAGGTTAATTGATGTCGAGAGGAAGAAGCAGGGTCAGAAATGCGAGTGCTGTGGCAATCAGCACCTCAAGCGCCTGTGTCTCATTACAAACAAAAAAGGGTCCACATGGCGCATTGGCTTTGATTGCTGGTCGAACATAGACGAGCGCCAGTTTTCTGACCCGGCATGCTCTCTAAAGTGAGGTGAGGCAATGTTGAACGAGTTACTCGAGATTCTTGTTTCCTTATTACCCGCTAGAAATAAGAGCCTTGGTGGGGAAATGCGCCATTACCGGCAGCAGCAGCAGAGGCGCAGGTTGAAGGTTTCAGACGCTCAGTATGAGGAGGCTATGGCCAGATATCGCACAGTGAGGACAAGGCCGGGTGAGAGGCCGGCCACCAAACAAAGGAGCAGACCATGGAACATGAAATAGGTGTCACGATCTACGGCTACATCGTCGTTGAAGCGCCAAGCCGAGACGACGCGGTCGAGCTGTACGCCGCGATGGACTGGAGCCAAATCGTTCAAGATATGAAAGTCAAGAGCATAGATAGTGAGCATCTAAGCACAATAGTAATGAGAGGAGGTAAATCATGGAACAACCACAAAGCAGGTTCCACGGCAAAGTGAGGGTGCAGAGGGGCGATACCTTAATCGAGGTCAATGTCTTCGATGATAACAGACAGGTCGTCTACCTCGAAGTCGCCCAGGCGATTGCTCAGTTCTCACGGGACATAAAGCCGGCAACCGCAGCTGGACGCGAGATAGCCAGGGTGGAGCAGGCTGTCCTTGACAGAAAAGCAGCACCCCCAGCTTCAGCACCTAAGCCAGTTTCTAACCCAGGCAAAACTAGCATTGCCAACGCTCCAGTTTGTCCGGAGTGCGGTCTCTCGGATAGCGTCGAGTTGGTTCGCTGGACGGATAAGAAAACCGGCGAGCAGAAGAAAGCTTGGAAATGCCAGCTCTGCAAGAAATGGCTCTAGTATATAGCCAGGTCAGGGGGGGGGTGCGCATCCGGTAAACGCACAGAATTAAAAAAGGAGGAGACTATGTCTAAGAGAGAGAACAAAGCGACTGTGATCAAGGTCGATGGAAGAGAGATTGTGCTCCCAACCAGGCCGTCGCTCACAGAAGCTCAAAGGATAGTCGGAGGCTATATCCAGCTGCTGCATATACCCCACGGATTGACCCTCGTTGTTGATGAAGAAGGAAAGTTGAACGGCAAACCGAGAAACGCCAGAGCCTCCGACTATTACCAGTTCGGAGATTTGGTGGGGGACGTGATTGTTCTTGAAGGCTGGAGGACAGTCTCATGAACGCTAATTTTTGTCCAACGTGTGCCGAACCGCTTAACCGGCTGGATTGGAGCCAATCACAGGAGAGAGTAAGCTATCTCTCCTGTGGCGCCCATTACTTTGAGCTTGTGAATAGAGGCTACGACTGTGTTCTAAAGCAGCTCACGCTCAAAACGTGCACAGTCTGCGGCGGCTTAATTCCCTATCTGAAAGATTGGCAAGGTGTATGCCCGGTATGCCACGAAAAGCAGCGCAAAGAGTGGCGCATGGATGCTGAGCAGAGCTTTGCGCTTCTGGAAATCACGCCGCTTGTCTCGATAAGTGGAACTTCCTACAGATGCCAAACGAGTATCACTATCCGCCCCTATCCGAACCCCGCTACTTTCGGTGGCATGTACGGAGGAAGCTACGCAGAGACAGAGGAAGAGCTGGAATCAATTATAGTCGCTTTCAATAAGCAGGCCGATGGTTTCCGTGAGAACGGAATGACAAAGGTCGAGATTAAACGGAATGAACCAGTCCTCGTGACTTCACAATGTAGGCTGGATACAAGCCCGCAGGTCGAGGAAGAAGATGAGGAAGAAGCCCAGCCTACGCAATCATCTTTCATATAAAGGAGCAGAATGAATTTACAGTCTGATTTCAAAGATGGCGAGGTCCTGTTTGCCGAGCTTCCGCCCAACCCGCCGGACTTGCGCCGTTACCAGGGCGCCATGTTCCTTGACCGCCCTGACCTTTGGCCCACCAAGCGCAGGCCCAAAAAATCAATTGCCTTGCCCGGCCAGCAACCGCTTTTTGAGGAGGGGGACTAACAATCCCCCCCCCCCTCATTTTTAGCTTCGAATTGTTTTCCTAAAAAAATTTAATTGCCCTCTACCAACCCCCTCACCGACAAAGACACCGGCAACCTCTCCCACCACACAAAACGATGAAAGGTTGTGTAGGAGCACTGGGTATTGTGCTCCAAAGAGGTCTCTTCTTGTTGTTGCAGTGATATGCGCTGTCGAATGTGCCTATGGACAGTAAGGGGTATTTAGGAACCATTGAGAACAAATTCGGTAACTACGTCCGTCATCCCCCCACTGGTCGACTACAAACCTTAAGCCTCTGCGGTTCCGTTCAATGACCTGCGAAGCAGTATATATGCCCTCTTCCGTCTTTAATAGACCGTCTTGGTCGAAAAACCAGATGTTGCTTTCGCGATCGGTCGTGACGGAAATAATAAAGGCATCATCCCCCGAAGGTTAGTTATACAAACCAGTAATCCCTAACCACATCTGTCCAGTTACAGGGGTTCAGTCCAGGGGGTCATATGGTTCCCTCAGATCATCATCCCTGCCAGGCTGCTGACGAGGGGGTGGGCCAGGCCTGGGTCTGGGTTGACCGGGCTCTGGGGGGAGAGGGGTATTTAGGAACCATTGAGAACAAATTCGGTAACTATTTCCGTCATCCCCCCGCTGGTCGACTGCAAACCTTACACCTCTTTGGTTCCGTTCGATGACCTGCGAAGCAGTATAGATACCATCTTCCTTTTTGGCCATCTCTACGTAATCTAATCGACCATCCTGGTCGAAAAACGAGATGTTGCTTTCGCGATCGGTCGTGACAGTAATAGTATAGGCATCACCACCGGCAGGAACCATGCTGAAATCGATATCGGGCATAACATTAACATAGTCGGTGCCATATTGATTTTGATCGCCGAGAATACCGCGGACAACGATATAGAAGTTGCCCGCTCTTATGTTTTCCTTAATGTCTTGCGCAATCGTAATCGCCTCTTGTGAATCATAGTCACCAAGAGCCGCATCGTCCAATTGTGAATTCACCACAATCCAACACTTATTGAAGTTAGCGTTGCCAATTGCATTGTGACAGTCGTCGCCCCCGAATCCTAATATTCTCCCTCTACCAGGGGATTTTACAAGATCTCCCCACCACTTCTCATTCTGCTCCCAACCGTCAGGTTCGCTGGCATTATAGACTTCAATGCCATCGTAAGTACCACGTATAGTTAAATCCTCCCATGACCACCCCGTACCACATGCACCTACCAGGTGCTTCCAAAAACTGTGCGTATGGTCCGAACTGGGATGGGCCAGCACTACAAGCGGATCCCCCGATTGGCGATCGTAATAATCAAGCCTTTCCATTACATTAGAACAGTAGCATGTTGCCGGACCCCCACCACTGCCCCAGGTATCATTAGCATCCGTGCCCAGTACCAAAATGTGATGGCGATACCAAGCACCATCTTCTGCGCTCTTTATCTCTATAATCCCAGGCACAGGATAATTCCAAATAATCCCAGGCACATGATTCCAATCTAACGGATCCCACCTAATCTCAGGCGTAGGCTCGGTGATTGTCTCGGTGACTGTATTGTGGTCAGTTATGCAGATGAATTTGTATCCCTGGTCTTTGTACAACTGCAAGAGTTCAGGCGGGTATTGTGCTTCACCGAAGCCAATATATCTTGCCACGCCGTATGATAACTCACTATGGCAATGTACTTGGCCTTTCCACCAGTGCGGGTAGCCCTTATAAGGGTTATCTACCCAGGAGGGTGGCGGGAATATCCTTCCAGCTATGCTGGATTCTCTATCCTCTGGAAATAATGTCTCATGCACGCTCAACATCTTGCGGCGCGTACTACCTAAGTTGCCATGATTGTCTTCGGCCTCTGCATAGTAGGGGTGCAAACCTTCTCTGTAAGGGCCTGCTTCACATCCAAGCTCCGCCCTGGTGCGGGATTCGGTGATATACGTACGTGATATGCAGTTCTCATCAACGTATATTGCAATACTACTTATGCCACTCACGTCATTGGCCGTGGCAGTGAAGGTGACTTTGCTCACATCATTGGTTTCGTCAAAAGAACAACTTACGGTTATCACGGGTGGGATCATATCTCTTATCTCTGATGGGGTACTATCCTTTCCTGCGGGTGGGACAATGCCTCTCACTTTGAAGTACTGAACCGTAGTCGTAGCCTTGTTTTTATAGGTATCCCAGGCGATAGCATAGTAAGCGTGGCTTCCGACCGAGAAGGGACCACCGCTAAAAACACAGGGAGAGCTGGGGCAACTCTTCATCAGTTGTTTGTCCACCCATATTTGAATTGTGTCCAAGTTTTTATCAGTGGCAGTGGCTGTGAAGGACACAATATCTCGGTCAGTGGGTTCTAAGGGTTGATGGCTTACGCCGACCACCGGCGGTGTTTTATCAGGCATGAGAACAAAATGCCTATTCGTGTCTTCCAGTGCACCAAACAAGATATCTACTCCGGTCTGTCGCATATGCGACCGCAACACGGGCATCTCTGCGGTCGGAACATTGGCCGCTATGAACACAGTCGACTCCATTCCCAATGCTGGAAGCGTACACGACGACAGCAGTAGCCCTGCCAATAGCAAATACCAAAGTGATAGCCAAGCTCCTCTCGTTGTCATTTTCTAACCTCCTCCGGTATGCCGGCTACTATGAGAAGGATCTTTGAGGCAGTTAACATCTTCCACCTCCCTCGTTTGCTTATACTTGAATAGTAGTCCAAGGAATTAGGCTGTGTCAAAGATTACCATCCCAAATGAACTTCCGGCTGCAACTTAACAATCTGACGCTCTGTGCAGCCCGCTGTTGTGCAGCTTACTTCAAACATGCTGACATATATGATATGATTTAAAAAGCGCTCTTAAGTTCCCGCATTAGCAAGACACGTCCACAGCAAAAATGCGCCTGGGCTGAAGGCAAGCGGGTAAATTCGGGCATAGGCGGGAAGGTGGGTTAGGTGGAGCAAACAGAATATCAAACCGTTATCTTAGCAGCCTTCTTACACGACATCGGTAAGTTGTTGGGCAGGGGGACGTTCAAGCTACTCGACAAGGGCCAGCATCCCCAGTTCTCGGCAACTTTTGTCAGTGCCCACAGTAAGTTATTCTCAAAAATTGCAGAAATAGAGCTGCTTCATGAGCTAGTCCAGAAACACCACGAAAATAGCCGGGCTTTTGCGCCTGAATTCTTAGTGCAAAGCATCAAGGACGGTCATATCAGGACACTGGCTACCCTGGTAAGCAAAGCCGATAATCTTGCGTCCTCAGAGCGTGGAGAAGCCAGCGAGCAATATCAAGACTACAAAACAACGCCACTTTGTTCAGCCATCGAACGACTCGACAGAGAATCTGATACTGGGCTGCGCCTGCGCTTCCATCCCAAGCCGCTTTCGGCTACCGTCGAAGACGAGATGGGCAACACCATCTTCGCCAAGGAATTCAAAGAATACCAGCCCGGGGAAATGAACAAACTGCTCAAATCCTTCGGGGACAGCTTCAGTGAATTCGTCAAAAACTCAGGCAAAATTGACTTTGAATGTTTTATTAACCATTTGACGAATCTAGTTTATGCGCACGCCTGGTGCATTCCCAGTAACACGCAAGAAGAGTTCCCTGACGTTTCACTGTTTGACCATCTCAAAGTCACCGCAGGGATCGCTGCCTGTTTGTACCAGTATCATTCGCAGAAAAATACGTTGGATGAAAAGAAGGTGAGACAGGGTAGTGAGCCACGTTTTCTGCTCGTGACTGGCGATATCTCGGGCATACAGCAGTACATCTTTGGCATCACCAGTGCTGCTGGTGGAGTTGCCCGAAAGCTCAGAGCACGTTCCCTGTTCGTCCAGCTTTGCACAGAGGTGACGGCACATAAGATTTTGCATCTGCTAAGGCTGCCACCCTGGAACGTGATAATGAATTCAGGAGGCAACTTCTATTTGTTGCTGCCTAATTTACCAGAGGTGGTGGCAACCCTGGAGGATACACAAGGGGAAATTGACCGCTGGTTCATTAACGATCTTAACGGCGAACTAGCCCTCAATCTGGCTTGGTACCCCTTTGGAGACGACGGCTTTAAGCCTTCGGATAAACCAGGAAGTGGCTTTAGCAACGTGCTTTCGGAAGTGAAAACAATCCTGAGTCAGAAGAAGCAGAACAGATTCGCCGACGTCATACAAAAAGGAGATAGCTGGAATGCAGACAGCTTTGTTAGGAATGTTAATTATGAGGGCAAAGGGGCTTGTAAGTCCTGTTACAAGTTTCCAGGCGAGATAACCACCGAGGATGGGGAGGTCTGCGGCGACTGCAATAGACAAAGCGCAGTTGGAGCACGCTTGCCAAAGTCAAAATATGTCTCATTTTTCAACAACCCTGAAGCGGGGGAAACACCACTGTTAGGCTATTCTGTCACCGTTGGGAGTCCACAAGCAAAGGAGAAAAGCCCGTACTTAATAATGAAGCTGAATGATATGAATCTGATGGATTTGGTTGATTGGCCTGCTTCCTCAAAATATCTGGCAACATATGTGGCCCAAGACAAGGGGCAGGTTCTGAATTTTGGAGACATTGCGGCTAGAGCTGAGGGACAACATCTACTAGGTTTTTTGAAGGCTGATGTTGACCGGCTAGGGGAGCTTTTTATCTTTGGTTTGAGGCGGAAGGATAGCTCGTTCGATACCATATCGCGGCAGGCAACGCTCAGCCGACTTTTAGACATATTTTTCACCGGCTGGCTGGAGAGCCTGTTGAATTCTAAATTCAAACACTGTTACACGGTCTTCTCAGGTGGTGATGACCTGTTCTTTGTTGGGCCATGGAACGAAATCATCGCTGTGGCAGAAGAAATAAATGCCGATTTTGCCCGGTTCACGGGCAACCCGAAAATAAGCATCTCCGCTGGCATAGCCATCACCAAGCCTGATTATCCTATAGCCAGAGCTGCGGAGCTGGTTGAAAGAGCGCTCAAGGAATCCAAAGACAATAAAGACAAAGACAGCATTACCATATTGGGGACTACGCTCAAATGGGCCGACTGGGCGAAGGTGAAGAAGGAATGGGAATTCTTACAGCCGCTAACGGCGGATGTGCCCTCGGCTTTCCTCTACAACATGCTGGCTTTTGCTGACATGTGGCGGCGGTACCAACAGGAGAATGATGTGCTTGGGCTTCGTTACCACCCACTGCTTGCCTATAATGTCAGCCGCAATCTGGACCCACGGAGGAACCCGGACCTTTATCGGTGGGTGGAAAGAATTCTCAAGTGGCCTCCACAGGAATCAGAGGTGATGGTTTTGGACAATCTAGGGCTGATAACAACCCTGTGTCTATATACCAGGCGAGGAGGTGAGCGATGACTTTTGAGCATGGCAGGCAAAGATTCCCACCAAGAGGTGGCGGAACTCCACAAACAAGAATCCCAACACAACAGAAGATTAACCTACCGCCAGACTACCTGCAAAACGGATATTTTGACCAAAAGGGTAATTTGCTGCGAGAGGTGATAATAGAGTGGCCACGACATGTAGCTGCGCAGTTAGATGGTGCACGTATGGCACCAGCACAATTGAGAAACTTCTTCAGTGAAGCACGGCGAATAGAAGGGCAACTCAGTGCCGGCCAAGATTTCGAAGCCTTGCGGGGTCACATACTTCAACTGGATGCCTACGCAGCAAATGCAGTAAAGAAAGATAATGCCCCACCCCTTTTCAAACAGTTCATCGAGGAGAATCTGAAGTGGGCGGTGAAAGACAAGAAATCGTTTCTTAAAGGGTTTATACCGCACTTCGAGAGCGTGGTAGCTTATTTCCCTAGAAAATAGCAGGTCGTTTGGCAAAATAACTAAGGAGGTTAGGAATGGCACCAAATCGTAAGTTATCAAAACATGTTTCGGTCAGGGCTCCACTTGTCTGTAAAACGGGGCTACACATCGGAGGTACAGAAGCAGGGATGGCCATAGGGGGCGCTGAAGGTCCTGTGATAAAGGACTCGAAAGGCATCCCTTATATCCCTGGTTCTTCGCTGAAAGGAAAGTTGAGGTCTATGCTGGAATACAAGTACAAGAGGGGAGAAGACGGCAATCCTTGTGCCTGTGGGCTCGACCTCAAAACCTGCCCGGTATGTACCATCTTTGGCCCACACAGAAACGTTAGGCATGAGCTTGGTCCTACGAGGATAATTATCCGCGATGCCACCCTCACAGAAAAATCACTCAAAGATTGGGAGGCGGCTCGGAGCGAAGGAAGAGATTTTACAGAAACGAAAACCGAGACCGCTATTGACAGGAAGACGGGTATGGCTTACAGGGGCAGCTTGCGCCAGCAAGAACGTGTGAATCCCGGCACGGAATTCCAATTGAATATCGTCCTCCGCATATTCGAGAATGACGATGAAGCCAAAATCGTGGAGCTGGTAAGAGAGGGCATAAATCTGATAAACAAAGACTACCTTGGGGGTTCGGGGACGAGAGGTTACGGCTGGGTAGAAGTGAAGGATAAAGACATCGAGGTTAAAGACCTTTGAGATGGTACAAAGCTCAATTTAAGTTGAAATCCTGGTTTGCGTCTGCCTGGCAGTCCGATACTATATTCGGGCACCTGTGCTGGGGAATGCGCTACCTGTACGGTGAAGACAAGCTCGAAGATTTCCTTAAACTTTATGACGGCGGCATGCCACCACTGCTGGTGTCCAACGGTTTCCCTGGTGAGTTCCTGCCGCAGCCTATAACAGCCCCACCTGCTATTGACAAGAGCCTCACTTCAGACGTACAAAGAGAGAAGTTCCGTCAACATAAAAAAGTCAGAGGGAACAAATGGCTCACCGTGGACGAATTTACCCACGTCCTTAGTGGAGGAATTGTAATACCTCCGGCAGAGAGCAGGGCTGAGAAGGAAAAGAGGGTCACCCTGAAAAACCAGCTCAATCGGCTCACCTGTACCACCGGCGAGGGGGGCAAGCTCTACAATTTCGAAGAGCGTTATTGGCCGGAAATAATCATATATCTCAAGGTGTCAGACGATTTCATTGATATGGCAAAGCAGCTTTTCCAATATGTTGCCGACACCGGCTATGGCAAACGGAAGTCTATCGGCTATGGGCATATAGAATCCATGTCCTTTGAGCCTTTTAATGGATTCAAGCAGCCTCAAAAGGCGAATGGCTTCGTGACATTGTCCAATTTCGTGCCCAGTGCAAGCGATCCCACTAAGGGGTCCTGGAACGTGATAGTCAAATATGGCAAAATGGGCGAAGAATGGGCATCCGAGGACCATGTTTTTAAGAAGCCCTTGCTTATGCTGGAGGCCGGTTCGACTTTCCTTGATTCGCCCTGTCGGGACTACTATGGTTGTCTGGTCAGAAACTTAAATCCGACTTATAGCCAGGCTGTCCAGTATGCTTTTGCTTTGCCGGTGCCGATGGTTATACACGGATGAGAGAATACCTATAACGATACGTCAAAATGATGGCTCTCTATGCAGCTCTACTGAAGCTCAAAGCGGATGGCGAGGCCACCATCTCGCCCACACAGGGTCACCACGCCTACGGTCTGTTTCTGGCGCTTATCCGCCAATCCAGTCCCAGGACGGCTGACGAGCTGCACGGCTCTGATTCAATGAAACCGTTCACCATATCCCCACTGCATGGAAAATTTCAGCGAGCAGGTAAGAGTCTGAAAGTCATCGATGCCTCTGAGTATTCCATAAGGCTGACTTTTCTGAAAGAGGACGTATTCGCATACTTCATGGACGCCGCGCTCAAAGCTGCAAGCCAGCCTTTGCGTCTGGAGTCTGCCATCTTTCACATCGATCACGTAGTATTGCACCATGAGGATTCGCCGCTTTGCCACCACCAGAGCTATGAAGAGCTATTCACCGAATCAGCGTCCGCGAGAAATATAAGGCTGCAGTTTCTGTCTCCCACCGCTTTCCGCTCCGGCGGCAAGAGGAATGTGCTTTTTCCTGAAGCCCCGCTGGTATTTGGCAGCTATTTGACCAGGTGGCAATACTACTCACCCGTCAAAATCAACGAGGCTGTAGTCAATTTTTTACAGGACATAATCGTAGCACGCTATAAACTGAACACACATATACTGCACTTCAATGCGTATCAAGAAACAGGCTTTGAGGGCGAGTGCACCTTTGAGTTACCTGCTGATTTAGACAAAGATACTGTTAAGACAATAAATGCCCTGGCTGACTTTGCTTTTTACTGCGGCACCGGCGCCAAGACAACCATGGGCATGGGACAAACAAGGAGAATAAACAACCAATAGGAAAATAGAGATGAACACCTCCACCTCAGCATCCAGAGTCGCACTCATAGCCTCGGTCGGCACAACGGCTGCCCCGCTCATTAAAGCAGTAGGTGAGGTGATTGCAGATGGGGAACTTTCCGTCTTCCTTGTCTATGGAAGACCCTTCCCTGGACAATCACCAGACCCTCTTGATGTGGTCGCCGAGATAAAAGTGATTGCTAAGAAGAACGGAGCCAGCGTGCATACTTTTGAAATCGCTGACCCTGAAGACCTTGACAGTTGCCTGGCGGTATTCCGCCAGGTTTTTGAACGGGTGGCGAAGTCATCTCCAGATAAAACTATCGTTGACTTCACCGGCGGTACTAAAGCGATGTCCGCAGCTTTAGTCCATGCTGCTCTTACCACAGTTCCAGACAATCTTACCCTTGAGTACATTGGTGGCAGTTTACGAAATAACTCTGGGCGGGTTGAGGTGATGGAGCAAAAACGCTACCCGACTGCCTTCGAAGAGTGCTCAAGAAAAATACTCGAGCTGGTTAAGGATTTCAACTACACGCAGGCTTTGGTGCTTTGCCAGTCCCTTCCCCGAACCGCTAAGGCGGTTTTTCTCAGCAAGAGTGTCAAAGGACTTTGGCTATGGGATAGCTTTCATTACGAGGAGGCATTTGAAGAGCTTAAAAACCTTAAAGAAGCACAGTTTTTGGCTGAAAACCACTACTATTCCGGACTAGCTAAAACAGTGCTCAGGCTTACCGAAAATGGGTGGAAAATGAAACAATGCATCAATAGCCTAGCAGATTTGGAAAGTAACAAGAGGCGGGCTGGCGATGTTGCCAAGGCTTTAGGAACTGATTTACTTTGCAGTGTCGCTGACTTTCTGGAGAATGCCAACCGGCGACTGACAGAAAGAAGATTTGTTGATACCGTTTTAAGGTCATATCGGGCTGTGGAAGGGGCTATCCAAGTTAATCTAATAAGACTGAAGGTAAATCCTTGGCATCCAGAATGGTCAAACCTGCAAAAGCAAAAGCTCGACGATTATCTCAGTGCTACTGCAAGGGCGAAGCCGCCAGATGAGTTATCATTGTTCAGTGGTTTTGCCTTGATAGAGACACTAAGCGGGCCTTTTGCAGAAGAAGTAAGGAATGCCTTAAAAGAGTTATCCTTCGCCCGCAATCACTCCCATCTTGAACATGGCTATACCAACGTTAAAGAGAAAACAGTCCACCAGCATCTCACTGGTGCGGAGTCTCTTTGTCAGCATATTCTTCTCCGTGCCGGTTTTACTGAAAATGCCCTGCACGACTACAGGCTGCGCATCGCGCATAAATTCCAGTGAGCTCAAGTCCACATAGCACCTTAACAAAGGAATAGTTTTTGGACGACCCGAAAGGATCTAATCCTTGGAAGGGGATTGAAACCTAATTATATTATACCATAAGTTGTTGATATTGTCAGTCGGAAAGAAACTAATCCTCGAAAGGGGATTGGAACAATGCCTCATACATATCTGGGGCTGCTGCCATGAGGCGGGTCGGAAGAAGTCTAATCCTCGGAAGGGGATTGAAACCCTAACTCCATGACTTCTTGACTGCACCGCTTGGCTGCTATCTCACGTCGGAAATACTCTAATCCTCTAAAGGGGATTGAGACTAAATCTCCTTACCGTTTTTGTCTTTGAGACCTGTGTATATTGGAAAAAAACTAATCCTCGAAAGGGGATTGAAACCTAGCTGGACATAGCCGAGGGATTCATAGAAAGCATGGTCGGAAAGAAGCTAATCCTCGGAAGGGGATTGAAACTCATTTCTTCACCTTCTTAAATCCTGCATTGAGCATGTGTAGGAAAGAGCCTAATCCTCGTAAGGGGATTGAAACTCATCTGTCAGTAATAGATCATTCATTTCTTCACCCGTCGGAAAGAAGCTAATCCTCGGAAGGGGATTGAAACGATAATCGGGAGCGCTCCAGATTAAATCCTCTTCTCCGTCAAAAAAACTAATCCTCGTAAGGGGATTGAAACCTACCCGCCCACTATTCAATTGTTAAGGTGCTATTTCGTCGAAAAGAACCTAATCCTCGGAAGGGGATTGAAACCTAGCGGTGTGTAGCAAATTGGCACTCTGCGTGATGAGCTGAATTACTATTGCGCATAACTGACTTTTGTTACCCTGCGTTAAGCCACGCTCGATCTAGGAAAGTATCTTGACATCTCACCGCCAGCCCTAGGCAGGATATTGCATAAACCAGTTATTTAATATAAGCTCAAGGTATGATTCAAGTAACCCCTGGCATCGCGATTGACGAGAATGAGATTCACCAGGAGTTCATGCGGGCTTCGGGGCCGGGTGGCCAGAATGTCAATAAAGTCGCCACTGCAGTCCAGCTTCGCTTTGATGTGGCTAACTCCCCTTCGTTGCCCGATAAGGTTCGCGAAAGATTATTATCGTTAGTCCGCAGACAGGTTACTAAAGAAGGTATACTTATCATCAATGCCCGGCGGTTCCGTGCTCAGGGGGCAAATCGTCAGGATGCAATGGAACGCCTTGTGGAACTGATCCGCAAGGCTGCGCGAAAGCCCCAAATCCGCCGAAAAACAAAGCCTACACGCACATCAAAGATGCGTAGGTTAGAGGCTAAGCGCCACCGCGCCAAGACCAAACGCTTACGCCGTACAGTCCCGGAAGGATCTGATGGGTAATAAGTCACCTATTTATCAGGTAACAAAAACTCAGAATGTATAGCCTCGGTACCTGACCTTCACTCAGGCTCCAGTCAGAAGTTGACTTCGGGATCTTTTTTCTTGACAAACTCTTTAGCCGATATTAGTATGTAATCATCTATTCGACACAGAGGCGGGGGTGAAAAATGAAGGCATTAGTCACGGGGGCTACGGGTTTCATCGGTTCGAGTATCGTTCGGGAGTTGCTCAAAGACGGTGCGGAAGTCACGGCGATGGTGAGGGAAAAGAGCGATACCAGAAACATCGACGGGCTGGATATCAAAAAGGTCTACGGAGATATCCGGGACGCCGCGTCGATGGCATCGGCGTTAAAAGGTTGTGACGTTTTCTATCAGACAGCCGCTTTATATGTAAGATGGGCGCCAGAGAAGCTCTATTATGATATTAATGTCGAAGGTACGAAGACCGCTTTGAACGCCGCTTTGAGGCAGGGCGTGCCCAGAGTGGTCTATACCAGCAGTATCGCGGCGGTGGGTTACAGTGGGACGGAAAAACCCGCCGATGAGCGGACGGAGTTCAACTGGCTGAAGACCGGTACTCATTATATCAGGTCGAAGTACCTCGGTGAACAGGCGGCTCTAGACATATGCAAGCAGGGACTACCGGTGGTGATAGTAAATCCGGCGTGGGTTATCGGTGTACGCGATATCAAATCTACTCCCTCGGGAGAGTTGATGTTGAATGTTCTTAATAGAATGTACCCGGGATATCGCGATGGAGGCACTAATTTTGTAGATGTAGAAGACGTGGCTAGGGGACACATACTGGCGGCACAAAAGGGCAAAATCGGTGAGAGATATATCCTGGGTAACACAAACATGTCATATAAAGACTTTTTCAAACTGGTTGGTGAAATCGCTGGAGTGGCGGTGCCTGAAAAGAAAATACCATCTCAGGCAGTTATTGCACTTGGATATATGTACCAGTTAATATCTGGGATTACTAGGAAGCCGCCGCTAATTGATAGTAAATCCGCTAGACTAAGCTGCGCGTATCTCTATTACGACTGTTCCAAAGCCGTTAAGGAACTGGGAATGCCCCAAACACAGATAAGAACGACTGTTGAGAAAGCAGTCAACTGGTTCAAAGAAAATGGCTACGTAAAGAGCGGCTTGAAGACATAGTCATCTTCAAGGCAGGTGCTCCGTAGCCAGGTTGGCCTCGCTGCCGTGTCACAAAGTAGCGGATTGTGTCATTTGGCTAGTTTAAGTGTCCTCTCTGAAGTTCTTGATCACATTCCTTATCGATGAGGGCTCAACATAGCAGTCCGAGGTATTGACAATTGCTATGAATGTGAACTAGACTGAATCGTTCAGGGACGAAGTCAATTCACGAGCAAGGTTGACTGAATTGGGAGGTGGTTGCGTTCGCATCTTTGTATGACTATTGTAGCTAATAATTGAATAGTTTTGTGGGGCTGATGAAGCACTGGCCGTAAATTGGACACTTGGCTAGTGAGGAGGTAATAGTGAAACCGACCACTTTAGGTCGGTTTTGTCTTTGAATAGTCATGTTCTATAAAGAGACCAAAGGATGTCACAAGGGCACTGGAATCGCTGTTTGAGGGCGGTTACTGGTGCCCTTTTTATTTTGGGTTGTACCCTGGGGTGCGTTACCCACCTGGTAAGAAATTTTTAACAAAGGAGGTGCAAAATGAAGTTTCTGTCGTTTGTCATCTATGACGTGGCAAAGAGTGCGGAGGTGTCGAAAGCTGCTGACAAGGTAATGAGCAATCCGCCACCGGGCTATAAGGTCTTGGCTCGGTACGTATGCCTCGCAAGGCCTTTTGACGGCATTCCGCCGAACTCAATGGTAAGCGTTGCCATCGCTGAGGCTGAGAGTGCTGAGGCACTAGCCGCCATCAGCTACCCAATTATGCTCGCAGGCGCAACGTTCTATAGAACACCTATCCTAGAGATGCCTATAGCCGGCGCGGCGGCAGAAGAAAAGAAATATAGAGGTTAAAAACCCGAGTAGGGCTTGTTTTTCCACGGGCAGGTTACCCCAGGGTACGCAGGCTGACCGCAAAAGCAGTTAATTCCATTCGTTGAAAAGCTACTGAACAAGAGGGCGCAATGTTCAATATCCTTACCAAACTTATCTCTTTACGTGCGCCACCTTATCGACTTAGAGTAATGACTGGGACTAAGCTAACTATGTCAACATCGCCAATCCACTTCTATCATCCCAGCCTGCGGGCCGCTAGAGTCCAGCACACCTACATCAGTCCTCTTATAAAGGAATGCAACATATTGAGCCAGCTGCGACCACCAAAATGCACCGAGGCTGACCTTCGACTCACGTCAATTCCAGAAAGACCCACATCAACAACCGCTATCACGCAGATAGCAACTCTCTGATTCCTTCCTTTATATCCCGTCGCAGCAAGTATTCTGGAAAACTAAGCACTCCCCTTGGGCTCTCAATCAACTATTTGTAAGTAATGAGATGGAGTGCCCAATAAACAGAACCTGAAAGTCTGCCTGGCTTGAAAGTATGTGTGAGCTGCTCCCGATGAGTGCGTATAAACCGTTTTCTACGACACTACAAAAGTGCTACCCAGAAAGGGACTAATAGGGGATTCACTGAGCGAACCAGACATGTTAGGCTATATTTGGATAGAGTTGGAGGTAATTGAAACAGATATCCCTCACCGAGAAAAACACAGATGGGAGATTAGGAGTTATGCCTGTCGCACTAAATGGTCAAACCTTCTACAGAACGAGCGAAGTCTGCCGAATGGTCGGAATTGGCAAAACTACTTTGCTCCGTTGGCTAAGGGATGGCATTATCGAGGAAGTTGAACACAGAGATAGGAGGGGATGGCGGTTATTCACTGAAGATGAGGTAAATAGATTGAAGGCAGAAGCCAACCGGACAATTAAGACTACGCAATCCGGAACCACAAAACGGCGAACCTGAACTGGCACCTTCTTGAAAAGAAATGAAAAGCTCTAATAAAACCGAGTCCCAAGTTATCAAAGAACTTGAAGCCCTGCGTTTATATACGGCGGAGCTTGAGAAGGTGGAAGCTGAGCAAAAGCTGGTAGAGGTAAGGCTCCGGGCATCACAAGAACGCTACCGCGGCACACTGGACAACATGCTGGAGGGATGCCAGATTATTGGCTTTGACTGGCGCTACCTCTATGTGAACGATGCGGTAGCCAAACACGGCCGGCATACTAAAGAGGAGCTACTGGGACATACCATGATGGAGATGTATCCTGGAATTGAGAACACGGAGATGTTTGCCGAGCTCCGAAGCTGCATGGAGAAACGCACTTTTCACCGCATGGAAAATGAGTTTACCTTCCCTGACGGCAGCAAGGGCTGGTTTGAACTTAGCATGGAGCCTATGGCAGAAGGTGTCCTTGTACTCTCTTCGGACATCACCGAGCGCAAGCGGGTGGAGGAGACGCTGCAGGAGAGCGAGGAGAAATATCGCAACGTGGTCGAACGAGCTAATGATGGTATCTGCATTATTCAGGATGGAATCGTTAAATATCTCAACCCGCGTTTAGCGAACATGTGGAGCGCCACTGTTGAGGAGTTTATTGACACTCCTTTTATCGAGCATCTACATCCTGACAATCTGCGTGAAATGGCTGATCTCTATAAGCGGCGTATAGCTGGCGAGGATGTCCCACCGGTATACGAGATAACACTCGTACGTAAGGACGGTAGCAGGTTATATGGTGAGGTGAACGCATCTGCAATTAAATACGAAGGAAAATCAACTGACCTGGTAATCATCCGCGACATCACCGAGCGCAAGCGAGCGGAGGAGGCGTTGCAGGTGGCTGCAACAGAATGGCGAACGACATTTAACGCGGTCACGGACGGCATTTGTATACTGGATGAAGAGCAGAAAATACATCGTTGTAACAATGCTATGCTCCAGCTATTAAATAAAGATATTAATCAGATAATCGGGAGCCATTGCTGGGAAATTGTTCACGGTACTACAGAGCCAATCCCTGAATGTCCTATACGCCGTATGAAAACATCCCTTCACAGAGAATCTATGGAGTTGAAAATAGATAACAGGTGGGTTGAAGTAATTGTAGACCCAATACTAGACAAGAAGGAAGGTTCCCTGGTTGGAGCAGCCCACATTATCCGTGACATCACCGAGCGCAAGTGGGTGGAGGAGACGCTGCGGGAGAGCGAGGAGAAATATCGCTTGCTCGCCGAGAATGCCAGAGACATCATCTGGACCATTGATATGAATTTGCAGTTCACCTATATGAGCCCATCTGTTTTGCAGGTCCGGGGCTACACCGTTGAAGAAGTTATGGCCCAGTCTCTGGATGAGGTCTTCACCCCCTCCTCCCTTGAGATTGCGTTGAAAGCATTCGCGGAAGAACTAGCCTTAGAAAGCATGGAGCCAAAGGACCTGTCCAGGGTGCGGACGCTGGAACTTGAGCATACCTGCAAAGATGGCTCTACAGTCTGGGTTGAAATCAATGCTTCTTTCCTGCGAGATACAGATGGCCAACCTATCGGTATTCTAGGGGTGTCACGGGACATCACTGACCGCAGGAAGTCCGAGGAAGCTTTGAGGCAATCCGAGGAAAAATACCGGACTATCCTCAAAGAAATAGCGGACAGCTATTTCGAGGTAGACCTTGCCGGCAACCTCACCTTCGTCAATGATGCTACATGCCGCAGCCTGGGATATTCCAGAGAAGAGCTGGTGGGGATGAATTATCGAGGCTTCACGGCTGAAGAGGATATCAAGGGCGTGTATCAAGCTTTTAACGAGGTTCACAGAACAGGCGAGCCGAATAAAGGCTTTCTCTGGAAAATCGTCAGAAAGGATGGGGACATAGGATTTGCCGACGCCTCGGTTTCTCTTTTGCGCAGCCAGGGAGGAGAAATTATCGGTTTTCGGGGAGTTGGTCGTGATATTACCGAGCGCAAGCAGGCTGAGGAGAAGTACCAAACTATTGTCCGCACCACTATAGATGGTTTCTGGCTTGCAGATATGCAGGGCCACTTTTTAGATGTGAACGACGCTTACTGTCACTTAACAGGTTACAGCCGTGACGAGCTTCTGAATATGGCAATTACGGATGTCGAAGCGATAGAGGAACCAGAGGAGACAGCCAAACGCATCCGAAAGATAAAGGAGGTTGGCTATGACCGCTTTGAGACCCGGCACCGACGTAAGGAAGGCGAGATTATTGACGTTGGGATAAGTGTCAACTATTTGCCAATCGACGGTGGGCGAATGTTTATATTCATCCGTGACGTCACCGAGCGCAAGCGGGCTGAAGAGGAGAGGAGGCAACTCGAGCAAAAGGCTCAGGTGGCCAGCCGGTTAGCCTCTGTGGGCGAGATGGCCGCCGGCGTCGCCCACGAGATAAATAACCCTCTAACCGGCGTCATGGGCTACGCCCAGTTGCTCATGGACCGAGAGGAGATCCCACCGGATGTCAGGAGCGATCTGGCAGCCATCAATGATGGCGCTCGACGCGTGGCTGGCATCGTGCAGAGGCTGCTCGTCTTCTCTCGACAGACCAAGCCACAGCGGAAGCTGGTCGACATCAACGAGCTTATTGAAAGCACACTCGTCCTGCGAACTTATCACCTGAAGGTGAACAACATTAAGGTTGCCACCAGTCTTGACCATTATTTGCCCGAGACTGTGGCTGACCCGGGTCAAATACAGCAGGTGCTCCTCAACTTAATCGTCAACGCAGAGACGGAGATGAAACTGGCTCACGGCAAGGGCAAGCTCACCATAACCACGGAGAAAAGCGACAACACGATAAAGATATGCGTCAAAGATGATGGACCGGGCATAAAGCCAGCGGTCATAGATAGGATATTCGACCCCTTCTTCACCACTAGAGAGGTAGGTCAGGGCACCGGGCTGGGCTTGAGCTTGTGTTATGGCATAGTGGCCGAACATAAGGGTAGGATATACGCTGAAAGCCAGCCGGGCAAGGGTGCTACCTTTATCGTTGAACTGCCTGTAGTCACCGAAGCCAAACCGCCAAAGCGGGCTGAGCCCGTCCTTAAAAAGTTGAAAAAGACAGCTAAAGCCAGGATACTGGTGGTGGATGATGAGCAAGTGGTGAGGGACGTGGTCAATCGGGTGCTAACTGGTGAAGGTCACAAGGTAAAGACTGTAGATAACGTTGCTGATGCTCTGAAGAAAATTGAAAGTGAGAGATACGATCTCATCCTACTGGATATCAAGATGCCTGGCATTAATGGCGTGGAATTATATAAGCGCATCCAAAAAATAAATAAATCATTGGCCCGGAGAGTGGCCTTCATCACCGGCGATATTATGAGTGCCGATACCGAAAAGTTCCTCTCCGAGACTAAAGTTGCCCATATTGACAAGCCTTTTGATGCCGAGCAGTTAATCAGAGAGGTAAGGCACGCTTTGACCGGGGGTCGGTAGAAGGTCAAGTACCGCTGCACAATAGCCTGTTTTGTTCACCAGCTCAGCCACCATTTTTGCTAACATTTTGCTAACGGATTGCTAACTATGCCCCAGCATCAGACACCACGCCAGATACGGAATCATCCCCAGCCCTCAGACCACAGGGTACCATTTCCTATCTGGTATCACTCTTTTTCCTCTTCTTGCTGAGCCTGGCAGTCAAAAGGTAGTGGGTTCGAATCCCATCAGCTCCACCACTAACCCTTCTAAAGCTAATATCAATTCAAATCACCTTTCGACTAGCCAAGATTCTCACACGCAGTTAGCTATCCCTTTACACCGTTTGATTAACATGTTTTCAGATACGGATGCTTGAAGTGGTTACCCCCCTTCGAAGAAAATTACTCCCCATCTCCTATAATTAGGAGAGGGGGCAGGGGGGTGAGGTCATTTTCTCAACTCATAGCTTTGCTATAAGTTTCTTGAGAAATGGAGCTAATCCATTTGAGTTACAGATAGCGTTGGGGCATACTACACTGGAAATGACGAGGAGATATACACAGGCACTTGGATTCGATGATGTGTTTAAGAGGCATGTATTGGCTTCACCAGTGGATAGGTTAGGTTGAAGTTAGTGGGACAGAGTTTTGCGTCGAACAGGTCAGCTTCTTATTACGATATTTTAGACTGTCTTGTCTTCCACGGTAGCAACAGGAGAGTTTTTCCTCGTAAACCTAATACTGTTTTTAGCTCCCTCTTTTGATTCATAACCCTCACTTGAACTGGCAATTACCTGTCCATTGGCGGCGACAAGTCTTGCAATAAGCTCCACAGCATCCAATTCCCCTTGTTGACATAGCACTACGTGTTCCTTCAACTCCCTAATGGTTTGCCTGTTATCCAATAGTAAATCAGAGATACAATCAAGGGTATTAGAGGTAGCAACAAAACTGCAGCTACTATTGATAAAACTACTAACTTCCATCCACGTAGTTTCTTTCTGCGAATTATCCCAATGATGCAAATAGCCAATCCTGTAGTAAAGATCATTAATCCAATTAGGTCAGTATCTATTCCCCATTTTCCATATAGAAGAGGAGTAAGAAAGAATGCAACCAGACCAATTGCCATCACGAAAAATGAAGCTGTTATTAATTTTCCAAATTTCTCTACCAATCTATTCATCCTTGCTTACCTTCCCAATCATTCTCCAGCAAACTTTATTTGTCTAAGTTCTTTTATATGCAAATTTTGACCTGTCCTAAACATTGTACCACCTTTAGACTCCATCTGTAGAAGTGCAGACTATCTGGGATAGGCCAATTTGTGTACCAAATGCAAAATTCTGGGTATTAGGATAGGGGGACGCCCAAGGGGGGATGAAAAGGAAAAGGTGTGGCTAAATTGTCCTTTATATATAAGGAGATTTTAAGGAGACAGGTGGTGGCCAGTCCGGTGGATAGGTTGGTGAGGTAACTAGCCACCTTAACCGGTTTTGAAAATCATCATAAGTCGGTCTGATATGTATTCTATTTAGTTGGTTTAGCAAAAAGATATGCAAAGGGAATGGCAATTAAATCAC
>Ga0315274_10002489_pt1 | contig 27725 bp, 31 predicted proteins | sample YL17G02_20_MG_FD_203700 | JGI IMG/M metagenome (GOLD analysis project Ga0315274, IMG submission 203700) | Sediment microbial communities from Yellowstone Lake, YNP, Wyoming, USA - YL17G02_20 | ecosystem: Environmental > Aquatic > Freshwater > Lake > Sediment | place: USA: Wyoming | collected...
GAGAGAGAGGGAGGAAAAAAAAGTGGAAAAAACGTTCGAAAATTTTGCTGCAGACTTTTTATTTTTACACTCTCTGGGTTTCTGAGGGCACGCTCTTCCGACGAGACAAAGGAAGAGCGTGCGCGTGTGCGCAGGCTCTCACCCTCCTCCTTCCTCTTCTACTTCTGTTTGCTTCATTTCGTTTCGCATTGGGGGCGGATAAATATTTTTTATGTTTTTTTTTTTAAGAGCAAAAAAAAGAAGAGACAAGGCAGAGACGACGGGCAAGGGGAGACAAGGCAGTATTTCTATTTTATTCTTTCTTTTCCTTCGTTTTTTTCCTTTCTCAAGCGGCAGAGGGCCAGCAGCCCGCGGCCGCGAGCGCCGCGGCGAGGTAGGGGGCCAGGCGAGCGGCGGCGGCGTCGACGGTTTCGGCCTTTCCGCCGTCGCCGGTCGTCGCCGCGGCCGCTGTCGGGCCGGCGGCCCCCCTTAGCGGCGAGGAAAAGAGCGGCGGGGCGGCCGGGGAGGCCGCGCCGGAGCCGCTGCTGCCGCTCTCGCCGCCCGCTCCTCCGCCGCAGCGGAGAGAGGCCAGCAGCGAGCCAAGAGCCTCCGAGGGGCCCCCGGGAGCAGCAGCCCGGGGATGCTGCTGCTGCTGCTGCTGCCGAAGCTGCTGCTGCTGCTGCCGAAGCTGCTGCTGCTGCTGCCGAAGCTGCTGCTGCCGAAGCCGAGCGGGAGGAGCGAAGCGGGAGGGGCCGGCGGGGGCAAGGGCGGCGGCCTCGGGCGCGAATGCGGCCGCGTTCGCGGCGGCAGAGGGCGACGAGGGCGAAGACGACGAGCCCGGCTCGAGGTGGGAGGACGAGGCCGAGGCGGCGGCGGAAGCGCTCGCCGCCAGAGGGGAGCCCGGCGAGGACCCGCTCCCTCCTGCTCCTGCCCCCGCGGCCGAGGCCGCCGCCACCGCAGCGGCCGCCGTCCTCATCGCCGCCTCCCATGCCGCGCGGAGCGACGCTTCCGACGCCCAGGCGGCCGGGGGCGGGCCCGCGGCGGCGGCGAAGAGGCGCTGCGTCTGCTGCTGCTGCACCTGTACTCGCATCTGGCTCGCCCGCGGCGCGCTCGTCGGCGAAGAGGGAGCGGCCACCGAGGGAACGCCCCCGGCCGGCTGCTGCTGCTGCCGCTGCTGGAGGAGGCGGCGGCGGGCAGCGGCCTGCGAGATCGCGCGGCGACGGGGAGGAGTCGGGGCGAAAGCGGCTCCTCCCCCGATGGAGGACGAGGGGCTGCTGGTGCCGCTGCCGCCGCCGCCGTCGCCGCCGCCGGAGAGGAAGAGGAACGAGCCGCCGCGGCTGAGGCTCTCGAGGGCCGACGCTGCGCTCGCCTCCGAGTCCGAGAGGGAGCCCTCGTCTCTGCTCTCTTCGAGAGATCCTCTGCAGCAGTCGCCGTCGCCGTCCTCGGAGGGCGACAGGCGCTCGGGGCAGCGCTCGAGGAGCGCGGGGGGGGAAACGGCCCCCGCCGCTGCGGCGTCGGCGGCAGCGGCGCAGGGGTAGGCGTCGGCGGCCGCGGACGGGCCCTCCGAGTTTTCCGACCTCGGCCTCTTGCCGCCCGCAGGGGCCGCGCCCTTCCTCTCGGGCACCTCGCGCCCGTACGGCCTCCCCTCGAGCCTCGCATGCCTCGCCGCCGCGGCGGCCCTCGCGCGCAGCCTCCCGTTGAAGCAGTTCTTGACCGCGTTGTCGGTCCTGCCCGGCAGCGCCCTCGCGATCGCGCTCCAGGCGTTGCCAAACCTCGCGTGCTGCTCCAGGATCGTCCTCTCCTCGAGGGCCGAGAACGGCTCGCGGTTGAGCGCCGGGTCCAGCGAGTTGTACCACCTGCGGAGAGGGTTTTGGGGTGGGTTTTGGAGGCGAGGCGCGGGGGGGAGAGGAAAGAAAGAGGGGGAGGGAGGAAAGAGATGGGGGAGGCTGAGAGAAAGCTGGGGGAGGGAAGGAAGAGCGGCGCGGGAGGAAAAAGACGTTTGTCGCTGGCTGCAAGCTGCAAGCGACGCGGTGGCGCCGTTGCCGAAAAGGGACTGAACACGCGCTCTTCTGGGCCCCGCGCCGGGCGCCCTCTCCGGCGTGCAAAAAAAAACCAATCGGCTCACCTCAGCCTGCAGCTCTTTCCCGTGCGGCCCTCGGAGTTCATGAACTGTGGCGTGGGGTGGAGTTTGGAGAGGGGGGGGGGAAGCGCGTGGATGTTGATGGTGAGCCGATCGGTCTCGCTGTACCCCGATCCCGGTGACAGCACTTCGTCACCCGAGAAAAAGACGAGAAAAAACGAAGCCCGAGGGCCGAGGCGGCGGCAGGAAACGAGGTTCCGCGTCGCCTTCTTTCTCCCCCTCTCCCATTTTTTCTTCAACTAAAACGCACGCTGGAGATGACCGACCACTGCTTTGGTCCGTACTGGCCAACGAGCCTCAGGAGCTTGGCGTCCTCCTGCGTGGACGAAGGAGGGGTGTTTTTATGAATTGCGGTGGTTGGAAAGAGCAGGTGAGTCGAGCGAGATTCGCCCCCCGCCGCGTGGATCTCGACTCTCTCGCTCTCCTCGAAATCGCACCTCCGGCGTCCAAGCCTTCCGCAGATAGGTCTCGTCCATTGAAGCGTTGAGCATTGCACAAAGTTGCAGAGGAGGAAAAAGAGCAGAGGAGCGGCACGGGCGCGCAACGCTTTTCCAGCCCCCCGCTTTTCGTGTTGTGCTGGATTGTGTTTGGCGACGCCAGGAGGCCGGAAGACTAAATTTAAAAAAAACTCACGACTTTGCTGCCCTCTTTTTTTACAAAAAAGGGGGCGGGGAACTTCGTCCCCCCCTCTTTTCTCTCCTGTGATACAAAACAAGTGACTGTCGGAGAAGGAAGGAAAACCACCAAGTCCGAAAAAACTCAAGCAGCCGGCGGTGTCGCGGGCGGCGGCTGCTCTTCTGTCGCAGCCGTCGTCGCCGTCTCCCCTTGCCGCTTCTCCTCTCCCTCCGCCGCCACCGCAGCTGCTGGCGGCGCTGCCTCCTCCTCCTCCTCCCTCTGCAGCTGCTGCGTCGGCTGCTGCTGCGCCGTCGTCGCCGTCGCAGCAGCAGGCAAGGAAGCAGCAGCAGTGGCGGGAGAAACAGCAGCGACGGCGGGAGAAACAGCGCCCCGGCTCCCTCCGCCCTCGAGCGGCGCCGGAACGGAGCCGCCGCACCCGGCCCCTCCCCTGCACGCCCGCTCGTCCGCGCCCCTCTTCCGCCACAGCGTGATCTCCTGCTGCTTGAAGTACCGCCGGTCCTCCTCGTCGACCAGCACCAGGTTGAGGAAGTAGCGGGCGGAGAACTGAGTTTTGAGTTTTGAGTTTTTTTTGTGGGTCGAGAGGTGAGAGATCGAGCGCAGACAGGGAAAAAAAAAACTGAAAAGAAAAAACCCAAAAAGAAAAAACCCGAAAAACACGTTTTTTTCGCTCTCTCTCTCTCTCTCTCTCTCTCTCAAAACTCTTCACCTTGTTGTGAACATTTAAATACGTCGGCGTCAGGTCGTACGGCGCCAGGCACAGCCGGATCGGCACCGTCTCGCCTCGCACGGGCGCGCCGTCCATGATCTCGTACTTGCAGAGCGTCGTTGCTTCCGACTTGGCGCTCGCGCCCGACCCCGAGGTCTCCCGCCGCCGCACTTCGAGCTCCATGTGCTTGAGCCGGATGCGCACCAGCAGGAAAGAGATCCGGCCCAGGACGACGTCCGAGAGGTGGTAGGCCGCCTTGTCGTACTCGAACTCGATGTGGAGGCAGTCCTCGATGCCGACCTCCATCTTGATCGGCGGCGACGGCGTCGCGGGGGTCGAGGTTGGGCTTTCGACGACGCTGCTCGAGGTCTCTCCCTCCGCCGCCGGCGCCGCGTCCCTCGCGTTCCTCACCGCGAGCCCCCACTCCCGCGCCGTCGACCCGCCATAGGGCCTCTTGACGCTCGCTCGAACACTATAGGTGAGACGGGCGGCGCCGCCGCCGGAGTAGGACTCGTAAGGGAGCTCGACGCGGCCGAAGTCGAAGCGGTAGGTCGCCTTTTTTGTTTTTGTTTTGTTTTTGTTTTTCGTTAGAAAGAAAAATAATCGACTTTCCATTTTCTCTCTCCCCCCGACTTTCCTCTCCCGTGCTCTCTCCCGGCACAAAGGAGGGCGAAAAAGAGGCCGTCCATTCCAGTTCCAGAGAGCGCGCCCCCCTTCGCCAAGTCAACACTACCTCCCTCGAAGAAAGAAAGAAGCACCCCCCTCAAAAACTCACCGGCGCCCCGAGCTCCCCCGGGGGAGAAAGGTCCCTCACAAGAGACACGAACTCGTGCTTCCCGCCCCTGTCCGACGGCAGCTCCACGCGCCCTATGAGCCTGACCTTGATGCCGGCGTGCTCGAGGCGCTTGCCCGGCGGCGGGGTGACGCGGATCTGAGGATTTTAAGTTTTTTTTGGTCGAGGTCGAGGTCAAGGTTGAGAAGAAGAAAAGAGAGAGAGCTGAAAACGATGGAAAAACCATCGCGATGATGGCTTCTCCTCATCTCTCTCCTCTTCTCCCCGCGTTTCCACCTCTCTTTCTCTCAAACGCCTCCTGCAAGAGGCGTTCGAGGAGGCGTTGCATAGAAACAAACTCTCTCTCACCTCGCCCGCGATCGGGTCCCCGTTGGAATACAGCGGGAGCAGCTCGGGCTCGACATTGTTGCCGCTGCCGTTGACGCCGCCCGATGAGCTCGAGCTCGAACTCGAACTGCTCCGGGGCCTGACCGCAACCTTCTGCCTGGGGCTCCCGTCCGACGGGGGATTCAGGTCGAGCTGGATGGTCGCGCCCTGCGTGAGGCCCAGGTTGTTGAAGATGTTCTGTGTTTTTTTGGAGAGAGGAAGGGGAAAGGGAAAGGGAAAGAAGGAAGGAAAGGGGGGATGAGATTCGATGGTCGAAGGGGCAAGCGAGAGGATCGGTTCGCCTTCCTTCTTCCTTCCTTGCTTTCTTTCTCTCTCTCGTTACTACCATGACTGCGGCTGCGCAGAGGAGCTCGATGCGCGCGGAGCTCTGGTGGGGGGAGAGGACGAGAAGAGCGGAACGTTCTTTCCTTCGTCTCGCCGTGAAGAAGGAGAGGGGGGCGCCAGGGAGAAAAAAACAGTGAGAGCGAGGCCCACACTGGTCGCCCCCACACTTCAAAACACATTTTTCCAATGCCGTCGCCATCGTCGTTGAAGAAGAAGAAAAAGCCAGAGGCGGCAGCGGCCTCTTCGGCTGCTGCCGCCTCCTCCTCTCTGTCGCCGAGCGTGCTCGCCAAACTCCTCCTCACGGACCCGGTCGCCAACGCCAACCTCCTCCCGAAGCTGCTGGCGCTCGAGGCCGTCCCGAGCGACGACGTGAGGAGTTTCTTGAAATTGAAAAATGTTGGCCGACGACGGCAGATGTTTCCCACTGCCATTTGCTGCTTCCGCCGCCGTCCTCCCCTGGCCAGCCTTTGAGATCGACGCTCGTTCTCTGCGCGTAGGAGATGACGTTTCCTTTCTCCGTGGGCACGCAGAATCGCCAGAGACGTTTCGCCGAAAGCTCAAAAGAGCGCCCGCGATGCAATGTCTTTTTACTAGCCGCCGCCGACGGCAACGCCCTCCCCCATCTCACCGCCTCTCTCGCCTTCCCCCCCTCTGAAAAAAAAAAACCACCACCAAACGACAATCAAACAGGCCTCCGCCGCGACCACCGCGGCCGCCTGTCGCGCCCTCGCCCTCGTCTTCCAGGCCGCGGGCTCCCGCGGCGAGCTCGAGGAGGAAGCGGCTGAAGAAGAAGACGAGGCGGAGCTCGACGAAGCAACGGCGGCCGAGCGGCGCTACCGCGGCTGGCTTCGCTGCCGCTTCGCGGACCACGCCCGCAGGCTCCGCTCTCTCCTCGCGCTCTCGGGGAACTTCCCGGCAGCCCAGGCCTCTGCGGCGACGGCGGCGCTCGAGGCGAGCAGGTCTGCGGTGACGGGGAGGTTCGACGCGGGGCTGTTTGGCTCCTGCCTCGACGCGCTGCTTCTGGCCGACGCGGCAGCGGCCCTCCCGCAGCGCCCCTCCGGCGGCGGCGGCGGCGGCAGCAGCGGCGGCGGCGGCGGCGGCGGCGGCTCTCCCGCCGGCGGGGGAGGGGGCGGAGCTTCGGCAGAGGCCGTCTCGGTGATTCTGTCCAGGGCGGGCTTCGCGGACGTGAGGCACTCCCTCCTCAAGGCCCTTGCTCGCTGCGCCGCCGCGCTCGCCGCCTCCTCGGCCTCCGCTCCCGCCCCCGCCCCCTCGGCCTCTCCGGCCTCCTCTGCTGCCGCCTCCCCCGTTTCGGCCCCTCCGGAGGCCCTCAGCGACGCCGCCAGCACGCTCGTCGACGTCCTCATCCGCGTCCCGGCGCTGCCCGAGCGGCGGCGGCGGCAGGAGCGAGGGGGCGGCGGCGGGAGCGACGGCGCCGGGGCCCCCCCTCCCGGCCTGGAGCCGCTCCTGCCACTCGGCGGCTCGTGGTGCGGGGGGGAGGACGTCGGGAGGGCCTGCGCCGCCTCGGGGGCCTCGGGCTCCCGCGAGCGGCGAAAGCGGAAGCAGCAGCAGCAGCAGCAGCAGCAGCAGCCATCGCAGCCGTCGCAGCCATCGCAGCCGTCGCAGCAGCAGGAGGGAGGAGGAGGGAGGGCAGCGGGCGTCGCCTGGGCGCTGCCGAGGGAGCACCGCAGGGCGGCGCGGCTCGCCTGGCAGGCGGCGCTGCTGCTGCCCTCGCCCTCGCTCCTGCCCCCCGAGGCGCTCTCGGCTGCGCTCAGGGCTCTCCCCGGGGCTTTGCCGGGCATGGATAGGCCGGCGCTGCTGTGCGACGCGCTCACGGACGCCGTCTCTGGAGGGAGGGGGCGACGGCAACGCGAGGCGGGAGCGGGAGGAGGGAACGAAGGAGAAACCTCGCCACCGTCGCCGCCGTCGCTCTCATCAGAGGCTGCGGCACACGCCACGGCCGTCGCGGCGCTCTCGGCCCTCTTTGAGCTCATCGTCAGGCACGGGCTCGAGTACCCGGTACGTTGATTTCTGTCGATTGTTTCGGGGGCGAAAAAGAAAGGGAGATGGAACGGGGGAGAAAGGAACAAAAAAAGAAAAAACTCACTCTTCTTACGGGAAAAAAAAACTCCCCCCCCCCCTCCCCCTTTCCTCAAAATCAAAATAGGACCTCTACCCGCGCCTCTACTCCCTGCTCACGCCGCAGTCCGTGGGATCCAGGGACCGCGCGCAGTTCTTCTCGCTGCTGGACGCGGCGCTGGCGTCGAGGATGGTGCGTTTTTGTTTTCTGGGGTTCCTTTCTCTCGAGTTTGTTTTAGAGAGAGAGAGAGAGAGAGAGAGAGAGAGCGAAGAAAGGGAAAAAAAAGAGAGAACGGGAACTTAAAAAAACTCAAAAAACCACAAAATAAAAAATTTCAGGTCCCGGCCTACAGCGCCGCCTCCTTCGCCAAAAAGTTCGCCCGCCTCGCCCTCAGCGCCCCTCCCGCGGGCGCCCTGCTCTGTCTGACCTTCGTGAACAACGTGGTGAGGAGGCACCCGGCGACGAGCGTGCTCCTTCACAGGAGGACGAAAGCGGAAAAAGAGGTCGAGGACGACGACACAGGGGCCGACGGCGACGAGGGAGCAGAGGAAGCCGCCGCCGCCGCTGCTCCTCCATCCTCTTCGCCTTCGATCGACCCCTTCGACCCGGCCGAGCCCGACCCGGCCCTGACGCGCGCGGTGGAGTCGTCGCTCTGGGAGGTGGCGCACCTCGCGGGCCGCCACTCGGCCCCCGCCGTCGCCGCCGCCGCCCGCTCCGTTCTCGGCGACCCGGGGCTCGTCCCCGTCCTGGCCGCCAGCGCCAAGGCGGCGGCGAGGCTCTCGGCGGCGGAGGCGGACCCACGGCCCGCGGCGGCTGCCACGTACGGGAGCATGGCGGCGGACGCTCTGGCCAAGAGGGTGAAGCGGGCCCCGCTGGTCGCGAGCGGGAGCGGAAGCGGGGGAGGGAGGGGCGGCAGCGGCGGCGGCGGCGCCGGCGACGAGAGCGGGGAGGGGATGATGCTCTTTGGCGGAGGGGCCTGGCAGAAGGGGTGGAAGCAGCAGCAGCAGCAAAGCAGCGATGCCGCCGCCGCTGCTGCTGCTGCTGCTGCTCTCGCTGAAGAGGTCTGAGGGACCAAGGGGACGAGAGAGGAAAGAAGGAGCAGAGAAAGAGCCCGAGAGAAAAAATGAACATGAAATTGAAAAAAAATGAACATGAAATTGAAAAAAAATGAAACTCGACAGAAACTCTCTCTGTTTTTTTCCCCTCTCTTTCTCCCATGCTGAAAGCATCATTGTTGGTTGGTTTTATTTGGTATTTTGACAGGGGGGGGGTACTAGTGTATACAGATTTGCCTTTTCATGTTTTCGCTTTTCCGGCATCTTTTTTTCTTCTTCTCTTTGCTTCTTCTCCCTCTACAGCGGGTGCGGGTGCAGCGTCGGCATCGTCGCCGGGGGCAGGTTGAGGGGAGGGGTCGTCGGGGTCCTCTGCTGAGCTCGAGCTGCGGAAGCGGAAGCGGAAGAAGAGGCAAACTCCGCCGGCAGTGCCGCCAGCTGAGAGCCCGGCGGCAGCGAGGCCGCCGCCGCGGCCGCCGCCACGGCCGCTGCGGCCGCCCCCTCCGCGGTGGTCGGGAGCGTCGCCGGAGGCAGCGCCGAGCCACTCGCGGTCGCCCTCGGGGAGACGACAGGGGGCGGCAGCTGCTGCAGCAGCTGCTGCTGCTCCTTCTGCTGAACTTGCTGCCGCAACTGCTGCGGCTCCCACGGCGGCGGAGGCGGCATTTCTCCCTGTGCCGCCGCCTCCTTCCCCTTCCCCTCCTTCTCCTTCTCCCTCTCCCTCTCCCCCCCTCCCTCCCTCGCGCTCGCTCTCTCCCCGGGCTGCACCGCCGCCGCGTCGTCGTTCCTCGCGAACCTCCCGCGCACCCTCGGGCGCGCGTCGGCCAGCGTCTTGCGGCAGACGTACTTGACCCTCTTGGTGAAGTTACGCTCGTGGCGCTTCTGGCGGTAGCGCAGGATCTTGCCGACGCGCTCGGCCGCGGGCAGCCTCGCGGCGCGGTAGGTGCGCCCCTCCGGGGTCACCAGCTCGAAGACGCGCGCCCCGGGGGCTGTGGACCCGGTCGCGGTGAAGGCGCTGGCCTGCAGGGCCGCAAGCGCGGCGAGGTCGACGGCCGAGGAGCTCCGGCCGCGGCCGCCGCGGAGCTCGACGGCCGAGCGTGACCTCCTGAGGCCCGCCGCCGCTCCGGCCGCCGCCGCCGCCCCGAGCCCGGCGCTCCCGGTCCCCGAGGAGCGAGCCGGGGGAGGAGCGCGAGAGGAGGGGGCGGCAGCAGCAGCAGCAGCATTAGCCGCTGCGACTGCCGCTGCCGCGTTGGCTGCGGCGATCGAAGTGGCCGCGGCATGCTGCTGCTGGTAGTGCACCGCCGCCTCATAATGCTGCTGCCACATAACTGCCTCCTGCTGCTGCTGCTGCTGCTGCATTGTCTGCTGCTGCTGCTGCTGCTGCTGCGCAAAGGCGGCAGCAGCGGCCGCTTGCGCGTGCGCGTGGGCCGCAGCTGCGACACTGGAGGGGGAGTCGAAGCCCCCGGAAGCGGCAGCGGCGAGGGAGCCGCTGCTTGGGTGACGGGGAGGCCTGCCCGAGGAGGACGCGCCGCCGCCGGCGACGGCTCCGGTGCCGCCCGAGGAGGACGACGACGCCCCGCCTCCGTTTTCCGCCGCTGCTGCTGCCGCTGCTGCCCCTTTGCCCGCGGATGCCATCATCATAGGGTGCATCGCGAGCCCGCTGACGTGCGCCAGGGAGGCCTGGTGGTGGAGGTGGGGGTGGGAGAGCGGCGGCGCCTCGAGGACCGTGGAGAGCGTCGGGGGGCTGAACGCCACCGCCGCCGCCGCCGCTGCCGCCCCTCCGTCCCCGGACCCTTCCGGGCTCATGCCCCTATCGCCCCCGCCTCTCATGGAAAGGGGGACCAGTGCCTGCAGGTCCCCGAGAGAGAACGCGGCTCTGCGCACCCCACCGCGGAGGAGACCTGCCGCGTGCGCCGCGGCGAGCGCCACGGCCCTGTCGTCGTCGCCGAGGGCGGCGTCGAGGGCGCTGTCGTTTCCGCCTCTGCCTCCGCCGATTCCGCCGCCGCTTCCACCGGAGATGCTGGGGCCGCCGTCGAGGGAGGCGAGGGAGCTGAAGAGGCGCTCCTCCTCGGCTGTTTAAAGAGGGGGGATTCGGTTGGTTGGGAGAGAGAGAGAGAGAGAGAGAGAGAGGGAGGGCGGGGTGAGAGAAACGGCGGCGACTGCGAGAGAAAGACGACTGCGATCAATCGTCGTTGAGCCTCTCGTTCGCCTTCGGAAGACCATTATTTCGTGCGTGTGACCGCCCCCCCAGGGAAAAAAGTTTCGAGGAAGTCTCCAGAGAGGCCACAGCCGAGGGACAAAGAGGAAAGAGAAGCAGAGAGAGAAAGAGGCGCCTTTCTTTTTTCCCCTTCGATTCTCGTCATCAAAGCGGCTAGCAAAAACCGAGAGAACAAGGCAGCGCCCGGCTTGCGCCGAGAAGAAGACGAAGAGGAAAAAGAAAGGAGGCCCCCTTTCCCGCTCGGCTTCTTCCTGGGCGACGACTAGAGAGCCTCCACGCCTCGGCGAGGCTCTTTTTCAGAGAGAGCTCTCTCTCTTGAGCACAAGAGAGCAGGCTCTGGGTGCTGCGAAAAAGGCTGAGAGCGTCGCCGTCCAAGGGATGCTCTGCACCAAAGATATCCGAGTCTCTCTCTCTCTCTCGGCTCCCTCTATCCCATTGCAGGCGAGAAAGAGAGAGAGCAAGAGAGCGTTTCCCTTTCTTCCGAGCCGGGTTTTGTGTCTCATCTCGTAGCCAATGCGAGATCTTTGACGGTTCTCTCCATCCATGGGAGCAAACCTGGAAGAGAAGGCCCGACAGCACCCGGGCGCAGAAGAAGGAAAAGACAGCGAGAGACCTTTCGATCATCGCCACTTCGTCTTCATTCTTCATTTCGTTCAATCCTTACCCGTCAAATGGTGCAGCGGCGCCGGCTCCGACGCCAGCGCCGCGAGCAGCGCGTCGTCCGAGAGCCAGTCTGCCATCTCGGGCGGTGCGTGTGTGTGTGTGTGTGGAGGTAAGAATCTCCTTGTTCTTTTTTTTGGAAGCAACGGAGAATGAGAGCAACGAATTGCTCTCTCTCGCTGGACCAAGAGAAAAGAAAAAGAAAACGAGGAAAAATGATTTTTGTTTTCTCTCTCTCTCTCTCTCTCTCTCTCTCGCTCGCTCCCTCTCTTCTCTCTCCTCCTTCGTTTCATCCCCGCCAGTTCCTCAAAACCCTCCCGTTTACACACGAAAAGTCTCGAGCACCCCCCCCCTTCGGACTCAGTAATAAGGGATCCCGCCCTCGGTCCACCTCACGTTCCCGGCGCAGAGCGCGCCGAGGGCCTCGGGAAAGACCTCGTGCTCCGCCGCGAGCACCCTCCTTGCGAGCGCCGCGGCGTCGTCCGCCGGGAACTCGACCGGGACGGCCCTCTGCGCGAGGATCGCGCCGCGGTCGAAGGCCTCGTCGACGAAGTGGACCGTGGGACCGGAGACCCTCGCCCCCGAGGCCAGGACGGCCTCGTGGACCCGCAGGCCGTAGAAGCCCTTGCCGCCAAAGGGGCCCGGCAGCAGCGCCGGGTGCACGTTGAGCATGCGGCGGGGGAAGGCGCGCACGAGCGGCGCCGGGACGAGCTTGAGGTAGCCCGCGAGGGCGACGACGTCGACGCCGAAGCCGAAGCCGCCGCCGCCGCCGCCGGAGGAGGCAGGGCGAGGGGCGGAGGAGGAGGAGGAAGGGGAGGCAGCGTCGGAGCTCGCCCTCCGCTCTTCTCCTCCGAAAGAGAGGAGCTCGTCGGCGAGCGCCTCGGCGGCCCTCGCCCTCAGCTCCGCCTTTCCGGCGCCCCTGGCCTCCAGGGGAGGGAAGCAGCGGGTCTCTATCCCCTGCTCCAGGGCCCAGGTCCAGCCTCCGCACCCGGGAACGTCGGAGACGACGACCTGAGGGAGAGAGGAGGGATCGAGTTTTGGAGAGGGAGAGAGAGGAGGCGTCGAAGAGGGTGAGTTTTTTTCTTCTTTTCGTTTTCCGATGGTCGCCGAGGATTAAAAAAAATGAGGTGAGAATGAATGGAAAAAATCTTCTCCTCACCACGACGTCGGCGTCCACCCGCCCATCCTGCGTGGCAGCGTGGATTGCGCGGAGGTTGGAGCCGCCGCCGGAGACGAAGACGGCGAGGCGCTTGCGCGGAGACGGAGGAGAAGGGGAGTCGTTGCTCGAAGCGACGGCGATTGTTTGTCGAAGCAGCCGTCGTCGGCATCGATTCCTCGGGGCCGATGCCGCCCGTGCTGCTGCTGTTCCTCCTCGCCGAGGCACTGCTGTCCCGGCCCGCGATGATGATGCTGACGCTGTCGACAGCCTCATCTTCGTCTCAAGACGTTTCCAGCGAGAGAGAGAGAGAGAGAGAGAAAGAGAGAGGGAGAAGTAAAAGAGAGAGAGAGGGAACGAGAGCAGAAGAAAGACAGCGAAGAAGTCTGTTCTTCGTCTGTCGTTCACTCTCTTTCATCGACGACGAAGCGAGAGCTTCGAAATCAACTCAAGCTTTCGCCCCCCTCCCCCCGACTATCTCTCTTTCTTCGCGTTCTTTCTTTCACCGCAATGCCTCCGCCTCGGCGGGCTCGAGATCCGGACCTCGAAGCGAGCTCAAGCGAAGACGAGGACAACGGGACGAGGAGGGAGGAAGACGCCGCTGCTCGACCAGGGATTCAACTGGCCAGCGTTTCGACGACCGCGGCCGCAGCCTTGACAGCGGCCTCGACCTCTTCTTCCAAAGGCAGAGGAGTCGAGACGGACGAGCTCTCCCGCGAGTGGGAGGCCCGCAGGGCCAGGTTTCATAACGTGAGAGAGCCGTCCATTTTTCCTTCATAGCGGACAGCAGCGAGCGAGCGAGCGAGAGAGAGAGAGAAAAGAGACAAAAAGGGTAAACAGAGAGCGCATGGAGCGGGAGCTCTCTCTTTCCCGGAACCCCTTTTTTTGCTCAAAAACCTCTGGTCGCCCGGCACAAGGAAAAAAAAAACTAACTCAAAAATAAAAAATCAAACATCACATCAAAATCAAAAACAGGCGGGATACCGCGAGGGGCTCGAGGTCGGGCACGAGCGCGCCCTTCAGTCGGCCTTCGACGAGGGCTTCAGCAGGGGGATGGAGCAGGGACTCGAGTGGGGGCTCGTCGCCGGGGCCGCCGCCGCCGCTGGGGGAGCGGCGAGGGCGGCGGCGGCGGCGGCCAGAGAGAAGGAAGCCGAGGCGGGAGGCTCCCCCTCTGCTCCTGCTCCTCCTCCTCCGAGCTGGCTCGCGGCGGCCGGGCGTGCCGCGGCGGCCATGCTGCCTTTTGTATCGACGCCCAACAAGGAGCTGCTTTTAGGAAACTTGGAGGGAGGAGCAACGACAGCAGCAGAAGAAGAAGACGACGACGAAGAAGAAGAGGCGCCAGCAGCGAGGGCGAGGGCGGAGGAGGCCAAGGCTGTCGCGCTCGCGGCGCTCGAGGAGGCCGGGGTGCCCCGGCCGACCCTCGTCGCCGCCGCCGCTCCTCCTCCTCTTACTGCTCCTCGCGCCTCCCCCTATCTTCAGCTTCTCCACTGGGAGGTGGAGAAGCTGGAGATCCGGGGAGGCGAGAGAGTGGAGAAGAGGAGCTGCTGCTCTGCAAATGCTGCTGCTGCAAATGCCGGAAGCAAAGATGAGGGCTGCTGCGGCGGCGGCAAAGGCGGCGGCAAAGGAGGAGAAGGCTGCTGCAAGCGGTGAGACCTTCCCTTTTCTCTTCTGCTCCCCATATCGCTCTCTCCCGCGCGAGCCAGACATCGATCTGTAAAGATATATAGTAGTGAATAGAAAGTTTGCCTAGAGCTTTCACTGTTTCATTTCATTTTTCGTTCCTTCTTTGCTCTTCCTTTTCTTCTCTTTCGTCTTCTCCTTCCCCACCTTCTCCGCCTTCTTCTTTCCTTCTCCGCTGCGAGCGGCGAGGAGCGACACCGTCCCGTCGGCTGCCACGGAGAACTTTCTGCTTCTGACGCCTTCTTCTATCGCGCGGGAGACGCCAGAGGCGACTTCGGAGGAGGTGACCGGGTGAGGACTCGTTTCCTTCTCCTTCTTCTTGCTCCCCTTCGTGCTCCTCTTCGCCACCTCCGCCGCCGCCCGGCCCCTCGCCGCCGCCGCCCGGCCCCTCGCCGCCGCCGCCGCCGCCCTCCTCCCGGCGGCCTCCAGGGCCCTCCGGGGAAGCCTCCTCCCGGGGGAGGCAGCCAAGGAAGCCTCGACGAGTTCGAGCCAGAGGGACTCCGGGGAAGAGGATCCCGAAGAAGAGGAGAGGTAGGAGGCCGCGGCGGCGGCGAGGACGGTCTTCGGCGGCAGGAGGAGGATCCCGTCGCCGCCTTGGCCGCCGGTTTCGTCGTCGTCGAGGTCGAGGTCGAGGTCGCCGTCGCTCTCATCCTCTTTTTCTTCCTCTTTTTCTTCCTCCTCGCTGTCGGAGCCGAGCCGGACCCTCTTCCCCTCCCACCGCGCCCCGGAGACTTTGCCTCCGGTCTCTCCGCGGGCCGAGGCAGAAGCTGAGCCATTCCCGACGCCCTTTCGGCCCTTGCGGGCTTTTCCAGAGGCGGCGTCGAAGAGGGCGGCCTGCGCGTCTTCGTCAAAGAGATTTTCTTTCGGGCTGCCGTCGCTCTTCTTCTTCCTCTTCCGCTTCTTCTCGCTCGCGTCTCCGCCGACACCGCCGCGAGGGGAGGCGCGCAGGAAGCTGGAGGCCCACCAGGCTGGCGGAGGAGGGGGAAGGAGCTCTCCGCCGCCGTTGCCGCCGCCGCCGCCGCTCTCGCCGTCGGCGGCGTCTCTGGCGCCGGCGGCCGCGGCGGAGGAGAGAGGGGCCTTGGCTTTGGCCGCGGGTGTCGCCGGGGCTGCCCCTTCGTCTCCGTCTTTTTCTTCTTCGTCGCTCGAAGACGACGGAGAAGTGTCGTCGGAAGAAGAAGAATCGGAAGAAGAGTCGGACGAGTCAGACGACGACGACGAAGAAGACAAAGAGCTGCTGCTGCTGCTCTTGCTCCGGCGCTTCCTCTGCGGCGGCGGCGGCAGCGAAGCGCGGCGAGCGACGACCGTGGCCGTTGCCGCAGCAGCTCCAGCAGATCCGTTGCCGCCGAAGGGCACCCCCAGGATTGCAGAGAGGTCCGAGGCCGAATACCCGCCGACCTGCTTGCCTGCCCTGCGCCGCGCGAACCTCGCGAGATGGGAGGTGGCGGGGGCGGCGCCGCTTTGCTCTCGCGTCTTCTCCTCCCCTTCGCCGTCGCTGCTGTCGCTGTCGCTGCTGTCGCTGCCGCTGTCGCTGCTGTCGTCCGAGGAGGAAGAAGAGCCAAAGGAGGAGGAGGACGACGAGGAGGCCGCTGCTGCCTTTTTCGTCGCCTTCTTCTTCGTCCTCTTCGTGCCTCTTCGCCTCCTCTTGTCGCCGCCGCCGCCGTCGTCGCTGCTGCTGCTGCTGCTGCTCTCGCTCTCTTCGCTCTCGCTCTCGACTCTTCTCTTCGTGTCGCTCGCCTTCACCTCGGTCAGCTTTGACAGCAGCTTGTCGTACGAGACCATTCCTGCGGCCCAAGCCCTCGCGGCGTCGTCGGGGTTGGACTGGGAGTTTTTTTTGTTTTGAAGAGAGAAGAACGTTTTTTTTTTTTTTTGTGAGAAAGAGAAAGGGAGAAAGGAAGAGGTCGAGAGAAACGTCGGAAAAAGGGCGCCGTCTCTTCTTGACAACACCCCCTCGAGAGTGAAACGAAAGACTACTCACCAGCCCCACCCCGGCGGCGTCCGACTTTTTCTTGACGCGGACGTGCTCCTTGATGCCCTGGCCCGAGGCGCCCTGTTCATTTGTTGTTGGATTTGGTTTCCGGGGGAGGAAGGCAGAAGAGGTCGTTAGCGCCGGTGAGAAGCGGGCGGAGAGCCGTCGGCGGCGGCTAGTTTTTAGGACATGCCGACTCTTCTTCTTCCTCTTCACGAATTCCGGACCAAAACACTCACCAGCCCTTCCCCTTCGCGCCAGCCCATGCGCTGAAGCAGCATGAAGCCCGCTCCGGTTCGCTCAACGCCCTGGTATTTCTGCTGGGCGAGCGTGAGAGGGAGAGGAGGAGCAGCGGTGGCATCGGTCATGGTCGACTTTTTCGACGCCATCGTCGGTCTACGTTCCCCTCTCTCTCGTGCTACTCTCTTTCTCTCTCTCGATTGTCTCTGGAGCGCGCTCAGCAGCGGAGAAGCAACGCGAATTCGGTGAGAGAGCTGCAGCAGAGAAGGGGAAGCGCGGCTGGAGCTCGAGGACGCTCTCAGCAGCCCTGCTCTTCGTTTCAGAGTCTCTGAGAGAGAGAGTAAATGGGAGGGAGTCGTTGACTGAGTTCACTCCCTTTTTCCCTCCGCTCAAAAGAGTTCTTTCTCGCCTGGTCCTCTACGCCTCTTCCCCCCTCTCTTGCATGCGATCGACAGCGCTCGGAAGGCATCTGATGCGTTTCATCTCGTTGTCGCCGTCGTCGTCGTTCCAGAGCGCTGGTGCTGCTGCCGCTGGCGGAGCTTCGACGTCAGCAGCCTGTTTGTCGAGCATCGTTTCTCTCCGGTCGTCGTCGACATTCCGCGGCAGCAGCAGAACGAGTGGCCTCCGCGCTGCTCATTCTTCTTCTTCTCGCCTCTTAGCCCCGTCTGCACTGCGAGCGATGTCGAGATGCGGAGCCGGGAGAACAAACGTCGCTGCAGCGGCGACAGCAGCGGGCGCGACAGATGCGACGGCGGCGGTGGCGGCAGCAACGACAGATGCGGCCAACGCCGCCGCCGCTGCTCCTTCTTCTTCCCCCCAGACGAGGCGAGGAGCTGCCCTCGACGCCGTGCTCGCCCCTCTCGAGGCAGTCGTCGGGCCGCTGTCTCGAGAGCCGATGGTACGAAATGAAGCAGAGAGTGGAGAGAAAATAAAGGGGCAGGCTGATGACGTCCGTCGAGGGCTTTTCTCTTCTCCGCCTTGGTGGTTCGTCTTCGTCCCCCTCTCAGCATGTCCACCTCGACCTCGACCCCCCCCCCCCAACCAACAAAAACTCTCCAACGACCAACAGGTCCCCCCGCCCGCCCCCCTCGTCCTCGTCGTCTCGGGACCCTCCGGCGTCGGCAAAGACGCCGCCATCCGAGCCCTGCACGCGGCCCGCCCGGGGCTCCGCTTCGTCGTGACGGCGACGAGCCGCGAGCGGCGGCCCGGGGAGGTCGACGGCGTCGACTACTCGTTCGTCTCGAAGGCCGAGTTCGAGGGCATGGTGTCTCGAGGGGAGCTGCTGGAGCACGCCGTGGTGTACGGGGAGTACAAAGGAATTCCCAGGAAGGCCGTGGAGGCGGCGCTGGAGGCAGCGAGGAGGGACGCGGAGAGGGAAGTCGCGATCCTGCGAGGCGGCGCCGAGGGAGAGGCCGCCGCCGCTCCCTCCCCCGCCTCGCCCTCCTCCTCCTCCCCGCCGCCCGCTCCCCCCTCGGGCGCCGGCGTCGTCGTGCTCCGCCTCGACGTGCAGGGGGCCGCGACCGTGCGCGCGCTGCTCCCCGCCCGCTCGCTCGCCTCCGTCTTCCTCGCCGCCGAGTCGGAGGCCGCCCTGGCCGCGCGGCTCGCCGCGCGCGGCACCGAGGGCGCGGGCGCGCTCGCGACGAGGGTCGCCACGGCGCGCCACGAGGCCGCGCGCGCCGCCGAGTTCGACTTCGTCGTCGTGAACGCCGAGGGGGACGTCGAGGGGACGGTGGGGGCGCTGGGGGCGATCGTGGACGCGGAGCGGTGCCGCAGCTCGAGGAGGCTGCCGCCGACCCCGCCTCCTCGTCCTCCTGCTTCTTCTTGAGGAGAGGCTTGCGACTTTGTGGGTTGATGAGAGCGGGAGGAGGGCTGCCCCCCGCTGGCTAGCTCTTCTTCTTCTTCTTCTTCTTCTTCTTCTTCTTCTTCTTCTTCTTCTTCTTCTTCTTCTTCTTCTTCTTGTCTCCCCCCCTCCCCCCGGTCCTTTGCGCGACCCGCAAGAAAAGGAAAGAAAAAGAAAAAATAATGTAAATTCGTGGTAGTAAAAATAGAGAAAGAACCGAGGGGAAGAAGAGAAAGAGAGAGAGGGAGAAAGAGAGAGAGACAAAGGGAGAGAGCTGACATTCTGATTTTCTATCTTCTTTCTTCCTCTTCCCTCGGTTTTTTACAAAACACAAAAAGGCTGACGGCAAGGCGCGGAACGGTCTTCCCTCTCTCTTTCTCTCCTTCCCCCTCTGACTTCATTTTCCCTTGTTTGCTTGAGGCGGCACTCGCTCGAACACAAAACAAAGGAGACAAGAGTTCTTTTTGTAACTTTTCCGTGTCTTTCCTTTGAATGGTATTTATTGTATATCATGCCTCGGGGGCGCTGGGGGCGGAAACAGCAGCAGCGGCAGCAACGGGCGCCTCCTGGTCGCTTTCTCCTGCCCCGTCCGTCGCCGTTCCCGCTGCCGTCGCCGTTTCCGTCGTCGCCGCCGAGGAAGGAGGGGGAGGAGAGCGCGGCGTCTCGCCTCCTCCGGCCTCCGCCGCGGGGGTCGAGGGCCTCACGGCGCGTCCCTCCTCTTCCTCCTCGTCTCCTTCCTCGCTGTCGTCGTCGTCGTCGTCGTCGGCGGCGTCGTCGCTGGTGCTCACTGCTGCTTTTGTTGCCTCTTCCGCCTCCGCTGTCGTCGTCATCGTCACCGTCGTCGCTTTCGCCGCCGCCGCTTCCGCCGCTCTCGCTTCCTCTTCTTCTGCCTCTGCCTCCTCCCGCATCTGCTGCTGCCGCGCTTCCTGCACCCGCATTGCAGCCATCGCGCTCGCCGCGGCCGCCACGGCGGCCCTAGCCGCCGGGGATGAAGACGCAGGGCCCGAGGAGGACGAGGGAGAGGCCTGCCGATGCTGCTGCTGCTGCTTCTGCTGCGCGCGGGGAGGGGAAGGGGGCGGCGGCACGTGACTCTGCTGGAAACTCTGGAAGCAGTCGTAGGAGCCCTGCTGCCGCTGCTGGTTATAAGGGCCCGAAGGAGGAGGAGAACAAGAAGAATTCGAGGAAGAGCACGGGAAGGCGAAGAGCGGGACGACTCGGAGCACCTCCCTCTCCCTGCTGCCGCTTTCTCTCTCCTCGCCCTCCTCCTCCTCGCTTCCCTCCCTCTTCTTCTCCACCTCGGCCCCGAGCTCCACGCTCAGTGGGAGGCACGCCGGATCCCTGCTCGGGAACCTGGCGTTGCGAAAGTGCTCGACGAGGCCGGCGAGGCCCTGGATGCGGGCGTAAGCGACCTGAGGAAAGTGTTTTTGTTTTTCGATTTTGCGAGTTTTCTTTTGTAAGTCGAGGGGGAAAAAAGCGAAAAAGAAACGCCGAAGAGAAGAAAAAAAAGAACAAAAAAAATCTCACCTCGCACACTTTGCGGCTGCGGAACGCGCCCCAGGCCCTCCCGTGCAGCGCCGCGACCAGCGCCGAGGCCGCCGTGGCGTCGACGCAGTTGACGAAGGCGTATCCCAGATTGGAGCGGAGGACTGCGGGAGGGGAAGAGGAGGAAAGGGGAGGAGCCGCCGGAGAACAAGAGGAAGGAAACAAGGTCGAGGTCGACGACGGAGACTGCGACGGCGGCGGCGGAAAGCTCCCCCCGTTGCTTCCTCCGCCTCCTCCTCCTCCTCCTCCGCCGCCGCCGCCGCCGCCGCCGCCGGCGCTGTTCCGGAAGTCGACGGGGAGGTAGAGGAAGTCGAACCTCCCCGAGACCCCGGGCGTCGCCTGCAGGGCGTCAAGCAGCGCCCGCTGCGAAAGGCGGTTTGGGACGTTTTTGAGCATCAGCGTCGTCCGCGGGGCGGAACAAGGAGAAGCGCGGGGGGAGCCGAGCGAGAGCGAGGGCGACAGCGGCGTCGGGGGAGGGCGCTGCTGCTGCTGCTGCTGCTGCTGCCGCTGGCTGCCGCTGCTCTTCCCGCGCGGGCTCGAGCAAGGAGCGAAAAAGGAGCCCCCCCCACCTCCTGCTCCCCCCCCCCACCCGCCTCCCCCCCCTCCTCCTCCTCCGGTGCCGAAACCAAAGGTCGGGCTGCAAGGAGCCGCGAAGAACGGCTGCTGCTGCAGCTGCTGCTGCTGCTGCTGCTGGGCTGCTGCTGGGTGCCGCCGCGGAGAGCGTTGCGGCGACCGGGGCTGCCGCTGCTGGAGTTGCTGCTGCCGCTGCTGGAAGTGCTCGACGCGGACGAGTTCCTGCTGCTGCGCTGCTGCCGCGGCCGCTGCCGCGGCAGCCGCAGCTTGCACCTGCGCATAATACTGCTGCTGCTGCTCCTGCTGCTGCTTCTGGAAGTGCTGCTGCTGCTGCTGCTGGAATTGCTGCTGCTGCTCCTGGAGCGGCGAAGAAGGAGCGGCGAAGAACTGAGGAGCGATGACAGGCTGCGACGCCGGCGGGGAGCCGAAGAAGAACTGCTGCGGGCTCTGCTGCTGCTGCTGCTGCTGCTGCTGCGCTTGCTGCTGCTGCCACGCATAGAACTCGCTTGGGGACGGCTGGTAGATGTAGCCTCCTCCTGGGGCGTTGTCGTTGAAAGGGATTCGAGAGCGAGGAGGAGAAGGGAGAGAGGGAGGTCGGGGTTGAGCGAAGAAGCATAGAAAAGCAGTAGCGGGAAAGAAAAAACCTCGTCGCCGAATGTTTCCTCTCCTCTCTCTCTCGCTTGCTCTCTCCCCCCCTTGCTCACCTGCCGCCGCCGCCTGAGCGACCCCGCCCGGGATAGCGCCCGCGTCGTACGCGCCCATCCACGCGGGAGGAGAATGAGGAATCGCGTAGGAGGCCTGAGGGTGGTGATAGAAGCCAGATCCGTCGATGAGCTGCGGCGCGCTCGAGCTCGAAGCTCCTATCATCGTCGTCACCGGGAATTGCTGGTGCTGCTGGTGCTGCTGCTGCTGCTGCTGCTGATACGGCTGCTGGTAGTACTCCTGCGATGCTCCTCCAACGGTCACACCATACGAATAATACGCCTCTGCTTCGGGAGGAGCAGAAAGAGGCGGAACCGCGACGGGAGACGACGAGTAGTTCGGAGGCTGGAAGAGCGACCGGGATCTCTGCGCCCTCCGAGGGGAGGGCACAGCAGTCCTCGTCAGCGAGGCGTAGATCCCTTCCGCGGCGCCTACGGATGCCTCTCCACCTGCGGTGGCGGAGCCGCTCGCATGGTTAGCAGCCGTCTGGGTGGACTTCGGAGGCGGAGGGCCGCGGGCGACCGAGGTGGAGTCCTCGTGAGATCGAGTCGAAGACGATGGGACATCTTCGACGTCGAGTGGGGAGCGGGGCGACGCCTCCTCGCCGCCGCTGCCGCTGGTCGTCGCCTTTGCGGCGGCGGTGTCGATGGCGCCTCCCGCAAGGGTTGATGGGCTTTCGGTCATTTGGGACGGAGAGGGGAGAGCGAGAGAGAGAAGAGAGCGAGCGCGCTCAGTGAGGGCAAAGTAGTTATCGACCCTCTCGAGCTCGAGGCAAAATTCTGGTTGCACCCTTTTTCCACTTTTTCTTTCTTTTTTCCTTTCGGAAGGGGGTGTCCTTGGAAGGCTCTGTCGGTCGAATCGAATCTGCTGTTTAAAACCCGAGATGGCCTCTCTCCCCTGTCGTGCCTCTCGCGGCACTGCGGCGTCCTGCTCGTCCTCTTCCGTCTCCTTCTCGCCTCCAAGCAGCGCTTGGACGACACGAGGAGGAGCACCAAGGACGCCGTCGCTGATTCCATCGACGTCGTCGGCGGCGGCGACGGCGAAAACAGCAGCACGCCGCCGCAGGAGCCCCGTCGCGGCCTCTGCCGCCTCCGCCGCGACGCTTCTCCGCTCTTCTGACGCCTCGCTGACGGTAGGTTGATATCTTCTTTCGGAATGCTTAGTAGTGTAGGCACTTTCGATTCAAAAGTACAGGGAAGGCGCATGCGCGGTCTCGAGGATGGCTAGAAGCAGCGACGACGGCGGCGGTGCTGTCTCCTATCTCTCTCCTTCTTTCCCGGCCCTCGTCCGCGTTGGCTTCCCTGTTTTCTCGCTCTCTCTCTCTCTCGCCTTCGCCTAGGTGCCCTCTCGCCGACTAAAGGCGCACAAATTCACATACATAAACGACCAAAACAAGAGCAATCAACAGGCTTTGAAGTTCTCGTCGTCGTCAAATCTTCTCCAGCGACAGCGACGCTCCTCGACCTCCTTCGCTCCCCGCGCCGCGGAGGAGCAGCGAGGCAACACGGCGACCAAGCGCAAGCTGGACTCCGGCGGGCCCGGCTTGCCGCCGATCAACAACAACGTGAGTGAGAGTGCCAGTGGTAGCGGTTAGAGAGAGAGAGCGAGTGAGAGAGTGAGGGGAAGGAAACGAGCGAGCGGCAGCAGCACGCGACAGGAGGAGGAAAAGAAGATTTATGAAAGCCCCCTTTTCGTTCTCATCACCCTCTCTTTCTTCTCTCTCTCTCGCTCTCTCTCTCTTCTCCTCAACAGGACGGTGGCGGCGGCGGAGGCGGCGGAGGGGGATGGGGCAAGATGGCCCGCAACGTCGGCTTCAACGTCGGGCTGCTGGGCCTCTACTTCTTCCTCGAGAGCGGCGGCGGCGGCGGATTTTTCGGCGGCGGCGGTGGCGGCGACGGAGGAGGTACGTTTTCGTTTTCGAGCCCCCCCCCTCCCCTTTCGATTGCTCCGTTTCCTCCCCCTAGCTCAACACTTTCTCCCTCTCTCTTGAAACACGACTGACTGAAACCAACCGAAACAGGCGGCGGAGGCGGCGGAGGCGGTGGCGGCGGCGGCGGCGGCGGCCCCGGCGGGCCCGAGCGGGGGCCGCCCGCCGACCCTCGCGGGGAGCAGGATGGCGGCATCAGGGAGCGGGATCTCTACGAGGAGGAGGACGAGGGGAGCGACGAGGAGGTCGTCGCGGCCAAGGCGCGGGCGCCCGCGGCGAGGCGGGCCGCGGCGAGGCGCTGAGGAGAGGGCCGGGCCTGAGAGAGAGAGGACGAGAGAAACGACTTTTTCTCTTTTTTGTTTTTTCCTGGTTTTGGTTTCTCTCTCTCTTTTTGCAATTTCGCATGCACTTCAGCAAAAAAATAATGCGGAATCGAGAGAGGGCGCGCAGCGGAAACGGGATGTTGGAAGGTTGCTCAGAGAGAAAGTGAGAAGAGAGGGAGAGAGACAGGAGCAAGGAGAGACAAAAGAGCAAAAAAAGGGCGCGCCACCTCTCTGTGGTCTCACTTTCTTTTTTTCTCCCTCCCCCTTTTTTTTCGTTTGCTCCTTCGGCTCTCTCTATGCCCTCGGGAGAGGGCCCTGCTCGCGCGCGCAGTCAGCAACAGCAACAAGAGAACAACGAGCCCCTTCTGCCCGCCCCTACTCTCGTCTCTGCGACAGAGGAGGATCTTAACAAGCCCAAGCGAGCCCGCACCACGAGCTCCGGAGGAGGAGGTGTGATGGGAGCGACGACGACAACGACGGCGGCGGCGACGGACAATGGCGCCAGGAACAACGCCCACCATGTCATCGACGAGGACCTGCACTCGAGGCAGCTGGCGGTCTACGGCCGCGAGAGCATGAGGCGTATGGCCGGCACGACCGTGCTGATCTCGGGACTGGGGGGACTCGGGGCGGAGACAGGTGAGAGATGAGAAAGAGAAGGAGAAAGGAGGCAATGGAAGAAAGCGATGGAAGGCGATCGATTGTTCTGATGCTTTGTTGTTGCCTTGTTTTTTTGAGCCTCGCTGTTCGCTTCCTCTTCGCTCTGTTCCTTCGCCCCTCTTTTTATTGTCGTCTCTCGGAGACGCAGAGGAGGAGGAGTAGGCTGAGGGCGCGACGGGAAAGAAAAGAGAAGAAGAGAGGAGAGAGAAAGGAAGAAGAAGGAGAGGGAAGAGAGAACGCGAATGATGCTTTCGCGACCAGCAGCGACAGCGGAACGGAGAAAAATCGAAAGACACCCTCTCGAACCTCATCATCACCACGGAACCACCATCAAACACTCCTCAGCCAAAAACGTCATCCTCGCCGGCGTCAAGGCTGTCGTCCTCCACGACCACCGCCCCGCGACCCACCGCGACCTGGGAGCCAACTTCTACCTGGCTCCGGGCGACGCCGAGGCTGGCCGCAACAGGGCCGAGGCGTGTCGCGCGAGGCTGGCCGAGCTCAACGTCGCTGTGCACGTTTCGGCGCTGGCCACCGAGGGCCCCCTGGCGCCCGAGCAGCTCTTGGCGCTCGAAGACTGCGATGTGCTGGTGCTGACGGAGGCTGCGACGGCCGACGCCGTCCGCCTCGACGACGCGTGCCGCTCCAGAAAGGTTGGAGAAAATCCTTCTCCGATCGCGTTCATCCGCGCCGACGCGCGCGGCGTCTTCGCTTCGGTCTTTACGGATTTCGGCGACTCGTTCGTGGTCGACGACGTCGACGGCGAGGAGCCCGCGACGGGCATCGGTGAGGAGCTTGGGTTTTTTTGCTTGGACTCCCTTTTCTTTTTTTTCTTTTGATTCGGGGTGCGAGGGAGTTTGTGTGTGTGTTTGGGTGGGTGGAGGGGGGGGGGGGTCGAAGAGAGCGTCGAACGAGGAAGGAAAAAAACATGAAAAACCTCGAAAAAAAAACCCACCTTTTCTTTTCCCCCTCTCTTGAATGAAATAAAATAAATAAAACTCCCCCAGTCGCCGGAGTCACCCCGGCCGAGGACGACAAGGAAGGGAACAAGCGCACGCTCGTCTCGTGCGTCGACGACGAGCGGCTCGAGCTCGAGGACGGTATGAGGGTCACGTTCTCCGAGCTCGTCGGCGCCCGAGAGCTGCTCCCTGACCCGTCGTCTCCCTCTTCCTCGGCGTCGTTCCTGATCGCCAACTGCAAGCCGACCTCGTTCGAGCTCGTCGGCGTCGACTGCACCAGCTTCGAGACCCCCTACGAGCGCGGCGGCGTGGTCGTGCAGGTGAAGCAGCCGAAGACGCTCGCGTTCGCTCCCTTGTCGGTCGCGGCCGAGGAGCCTTTGGACACAGCTGCGACGGGGACGGGGGGCTTTTTGGTTTCGGATTTCTCCAAGTTCGACCGCCCGCCGCTGCTGCACCTGGGCTTCGCGGCCCTCGACGCCTTCCAGGTCGAGACCGGGAGGCTGCCCAGGGCCTGGGACGAGGCGGACGCCGCGAAGCTGCTCGAGCTCGCGGGCGCGCTCAACGACGCCGCGCCGGCCTCGGAGGCGTCGCGCAAGGTCGCCGACCTCGACCTCGCGTCCGCCGACTCCGAGGCCCGCAGGGTCCTCTCCGCGCTCTCTTTCACGGCTGCCGCGGAGCTCTCCCCGCTCGCCGCGGTCTTCGGCGGCGTCGTGGGCCAGGAGGTCGTCAAGGCCGCGTCGGGCAAGTTCCACCCGATCCACCAGTTCTTCTACTTCGACGCGATGGAGGTGCTGCCGCCGTCGAGGCCGGCCACCGTCGACGCCAAGGCCGACCCGTCGCTGGCGCGCTACGAGTCGCAGGTCGCCGTGTTCGGTGCCGAGTTCCAGCGCAAGCTGGCGAGGCAGCGCGTGTTCCTGGTCGGGGCGGGGGCCCTGGGGTGCGAGTTCCTCAAGGCGTTCGCTCTCATGGGGATTGGCACGGCCGATGGGGATCCGTCCGCTCCCGCCGTCGGCGGCACCGTCCAGGACGACGACCCCCCCTCGAGCTCCTCCTCCTCGAAGGGTCTCGTCACCGTCACCGACGACGACACCATCGAGAAGTCCAACCTCTCGCGCCAGTTCCTCTTCCGCGACTGGGACATCGGCCAGGCCAAGTCCACCGCGGCGGCGCGCGAGGCGCTGAAGATCAACCCGGCGCTCCGCGTGCGCGCCCTGCAGAACCGCGTCTCTCCCGACACGGAGGCCGTCTTCGACGACGACTTCTGGGGCAACCTGTCCCTGGTCGTCAACGCGCTCGACAACGTCACCGCCCGCCTCTACGTCGACGCCCGCTGCGTCTACTTCCGCAGGCCCCTGCTCGAGTCGGGGACGCTGGGGCCCAAGTGCAACACGCAGGCCGTGATCCCGGGCCTGACGGAGAACTACGGCGCCTCGAGGGACCCGCCGGAGCGGCAGGCGCCGATGTGCACCGTGCACTCGTTCCCTCACACGATCGACCACTGCCTGACGTGGGCGAGGTCGGAGTTCGAGGGGTGCCTGGTGAGAGAAGAGAGAGAGAGAGAAGAGGGAGGAGTCCCCCCCCCCCGATGACGACGGCAAAAAAAAAGAAAAGGTTGAAAAAAACTCACCTTTTCCTTTCGTTCTCTCTCTTCGCTTCCCTTTTTTTCCACACTCAAAAAAAAACCGCCACCACCAACAGGAGCGCGGCCCCTCCGAAGCGAACGCGGCCCTGCAGGACCCTGCCGCCTGGGCCTCCGCCGCCCGCGCCGCGGGCGACGCCGCCGCGCGCGAGCAGGCCCTGGCCGTCGCCGCCGCGCTGGGCGACGACGCCGTCGCCGACTGGGCGGGCTGCGTGCGCTGGGCGCGCCTACGCTTCCAGGAGCTGTTCCACGACCGCGTGGCGCAGCTGGTCCACACGTTCCCGGAGGACGCGGTCACCTCGACGGGTGCGCGCTTCTGGTCGGCTCCCAAGAGGTTCCCGACGCCTCTGGCGTTCGCGGCAGGGGACCCGGCGCACGCGTCGCTCGTGCAGGCCGCTGCAGTCTTGAAGGCGCAGGCCTACGGCATCGCCGACGTCCCCGCGCAGGCTCTCGATTTAAGCTCCGCCGGCGCGGCCTTTGTCGCGCAGCAGGCGGCGCGCGTCGAGGTGCCCGCGTTCGTGCCGAAAGAAGGCGTCAAGATCGAGACCGACCCCAAGGCCGAGGGAGGCAACGCCATGTCGACCGGCGACGGCGACCTCGACGCCGCCATCGACAAGGTCGTGCGCGTCGCGTCGGCCGCGCCCCCGGGAACCCGCTTGCACCCCGTCGCGTTCGAGAAGGACGACGATGCCAACTTCCACATGGCCCTGGTCGCGGGCCTCGCCAACGCCAGGGCGCGCAACTACGGCATCGCGGAGGTCGACCGCCTGAAAGCGAAGCTGATCGCGGGCAAGATTGTGCCTGCCATCGCGACGGCGACGGCCGCCGCGACGGGGCTCGTGGCGCTCGAGCTCTACAAGGTCGTGGCCGGAGACAAGCCCGTCGAAGCCTACCGCAACACGTTCGCGAACCTGGCCCTGCCGCTGTTCGCGATGGCCGAGCCCGTGCCTCCCAAGGCGTTCAAGCACGGGGGAAAAGAAGGGGAGGACGGGCAGGAGCAGCTCACGTGGACGCTGTGGGACCGGTGGACGCTGGAGGGAGACCTGACGCTCCAGCAGGTCCTCGACTGGTTCTCGGCAAAGGGGCTCGACGCCTACTCGATCTCGTGCGGCCAGTCACTGTTGTACAACTCGGTCTTCCCGCGCCACAAGGACAGGCTCCCGCGCAAGATGCGCGAGCTGGCCTCGGAGGTCGCGAAGGTCGAGGGCCTGACGCTGGAGGCCGGGAGGGGGAGGTCCCACTTTGACGTCGTGGTGGCCTGCGAGGACGAGGAGGGGGAGGACCTGGACGTACCGCTGGTGTCGATCAAGTTCAAGTAGAGGGAGGGGAAGAGAGCGACAGAGGGAAGGAGGAGAGGTTTTGGTGGCGGTGGAGAGAGAGAGAGAGGGAAAGAGAGAGAGAGAGAGAGAGGGAGAGGAAGGGAACCAGGAGACGCAAAGAAAATGATTTCCTTTTGTTTTCATTTCATCCATCATTCTGTCTTTCGGTTTGCTGTTTTCTTTTTGTTCTTGCGAGCGCTGCTCTTTTTTTTATCCCGTCGCACGGGGCG
>Ga0315274_10002490_pt1 | contig 27724 bp, 27 predicted proteins | sample YL17G02_20_MG_FD_203700 | JGI IMG/M metagenome (GOLD analysis project Ga0315274, IMG submission 203700) | Sediment microbial communities from Yellowstone Lake, YNP, Wyoming, USA - YL17G02_20 | ecosystem: Environmental > Aquatic > Freshwater > Lake > Sediment | place: USA: Wyoming | collected...
GTGAACCTGAGCGTGGAGTTGATCGTGCCGGTGGCGCTGGAAAAGGGCTCGAAGTTCGCCATTCGTGAAGGCGGGCTGACGGTCGGCGCCGGCGTCATCACTGAGATTCTGGATTAGCACCGCTGAAATCGGCGGGCAAGGAGTATGAGGTAAAATGGCTGGCAAGAAGGACGTGCGGCCGGTAGTCACCCTGGCCTGCTCCGACTGCAAGGAGCGCAACTACACGACAGAAAAGAACCGGCGCAATGATTCCGGCCGGCTGGAATTCAAGAAGTTCTGTCCACGGTGCCGCAAGCACACCCTGCACCGCGAGAGCAAGTAGCGCAGGGTGAGCGGGCGCCACACAGGCCAGTAGCTCAATTGGCAGAGCACCGCTCTCCAAAAGCGGGGGTTGTGGGTTCAATTCCTGCCTGGCCTGCCTACCCGGATCGTCGGCGGCCGTGAGCCGCCCTCCCCGCGGGAGGCCATCCACCCCGGGGGCCGTGCGACGCCCCGCGTGACCCGGACGATCGGGGAAGTGCCCGGGTCGCCATCAGGGGCGTTTTGTATCGCGAGAAGAGGATCAGCTGTGCCTAAGGCTCTCACCGCCCGACAACCCAACGCCATCGTGCGCTTCTTTCGCGAGACCACGGGCGAAATGCGCAAAGTCTCGTGGCCTACGCGCCAGGAAGCACTCAACCTGACCCTGGTGGTTCTGGCCGTTACGGCCAGCACAAGCCTGTTCCTGGGGTTCTTGGACTTTTTGTTCACGCGCTTATTCCGCCTGCTCATCTCGCTCTAGTGCGGGTGGGACGGTCTGACTGTGGAAGAGGACGTCATGCTTGCCTCGCACCAAGACACCGAGCGCCCCGACGCCATCGACGCGACGCCCGCCGACGAGACGGATACGCGCCTCGTGGCGGAACCGACGCCGGTGGATGAGGAGCACGTTTCGGCAGAGCCGCTTCCGGCCGAGGAGAGAGCGCCCACCGCATCCGATGCGAACGAGGCGTCCCTCGAGGATATGGCCGAGGCTCAGCCCGAGGCCGCCGCGGCACCGGCCGGCGAGCCGGACGACGGGCGCGCCTGGTACGTGATTCACTGCTATTCGGGCTACGAAAACAAGGTGCGCTACAACCTGGAGCAGCGCATCGACACGATGGGGATGAAGAACAGCATTTTTGACATCGTTATCCCCACCATCGAAGAGATCGAAATCAAGGAAGGCAAGCGGCGCAACGTCGAGCGGCGCGTCTTCCCCGGCTATCTGCTGGTGCAGCTGCTGCTCACCGAAGAATCCTGGTACGTCGTGCGCAACACCCCGGGCGTGACCGGCTTCGTGGGCATGGGCAATACGCCCACTGCGCTGCGCCCGGAAGAAGTGACGCAGATACTCAAGCGCATGGAAACCGCGACGCCGCAGGTGCGCCCCACGTATAAGGCGGGGCAGCGCGTGCGCGTGATCGACGGACCGTTCAACGAGTTCATCGGAACGGTCAGCGACCTCGATATGGATCGGGGCAAAGTTCGTGTGCTGGTCTCATTCTTCGGCCGCGAAACCCCCGTGGAGTTGGACTTCCTGCAGGTCGAGAAGGCCTGAGGCGAAGTCGTTCGGGTGGGAGGGCGGCCCGCGCCGCCCGCTAACACCACGAAGGAGTGACCGCGTGGCAAAGAAACTCAAAGCCGTTGTCCGCCTGCAAATCGAAGCCGGCAAGGCCAACCCGGCGCCGCCCATCGGCCCGGCGCTGGCCGGCCACGGCATCAACCTGATGGCCTTCTGCAAGGAATACAACGCGCGCACCAGCAACCGCCCGGGCGAGATCCTCCCAGCCGAGATCAGCATCTTCAGCGACGGATCATTCACCTTTATCCTAAAGACCCCGCCCACGCCGGTGCTGCTACGCAAGGCGGCCGGCCTCGAGAAGGGCTCCGGCGAGCCGAACCGCCTCAAGGTGGGCTCGGTCACGCGCACGCAGGTGCGTGAAATCGCCGAGGTCAAACTCAAAGACATGAACGCGGTGGATATCCAAGGCGCGATGCGCATGGTGGAAGGCACCGCGCGCAACATGGGTATCACCGTCGAAGAATAGTCTGTGGGAGGGCGGCTCGCGCCGTCCGCTCGGACCACAAGGAGAGAACATGCCTGCACCTAAACACGGCAAGAAGTACAACGCGGCTGCCGCACAGGTGGACCCCGAAAAGCTCTACGCTCCCGCCGAAGCGCTGCACCTGGCTAAGACTACTTCCTTCACCAAGTTCGATGCGACGGTGGAAGTGCACATGCGCATGGGGGTGGATCCCAAGCACGCTGACCAGCAGGTACGCGACGTGGTTGTGATGCCGCACGGGCTGGGCAAGACCGTGCGGGTGCTGGTCTTCGCGGCGGGTGAGGGCGCGCGACTGGCGCATGAAGCCGGCGCGGACCACCTGGCCGATAGCGACGAAATGCTCAAAAAGATCCAGGAGGGCTGGACCGAATTCGACGTGGCCATCGCCACGCCCGACATGATGGGCAAGGTGGGGCGCCTGGGGCGTGTGCTCGGGCCGCGCGGGCTGATGCCCAACCCCAAGGCCGGCACGGTGGTCCCCGCGGAAGACCTGGGCAAGGCCGTGCGCGAAGCCAAGGCCGGGCGCGTCGAGTTCCGCCTGGATAAGACGGCCAACCTGCACGTGCCCATTGGCAAGGCCTCCTTCTCGGAGGAAGCGCTCTACGACAACCTGGCGGCGCTCATGGAAGCGGTCAAGCGTGCCAAGCCGGCCGCCGCCAAAGGGGCCTACATCCGCAAGTTGGTGGTGACGACGACCATGGGCCCCGGCGTGCGCATCGATCCGAACGAAGCCCAGGCTATGGAAGCACGCTCTTAACGTCCCGGGTGCGAGCGGGCACGAGGCCCGCGCCGCGGGCGCTCAATCGAATACTAGCTTCGCTGCAGACAGCAGGTGCCCCCGGCGTGCGCAAGCGCTCCGCGGGCCGAAGATCCTGCCGAGGCGGAGATTTCCTCCCTCTAGAGGGTGTGGGAAGTCTTTGCTCGGGCGTCTGCGGAGCAAAGACTTTTAATTTGGGAAGGAGGTGATACCTCTTGGCGCTCAATGCAGAGCAAAAACGCGAAAGGGTGGCGGAGTATATCGACCTGCTGAAACGCAGCCAGTGCGTTGTGCTGGCTGAGTTCAGCGGGCTGGCCATGCCTGGCATGAACATGTTGCGGTCGCGAGTGCGCGAAGCCGATGGCATCGTGCGCGTGACCAAGAACACGCTCATCCAGATTGCTTTCAAGGAACTCGGCTTGCCGATTCCCGGAGAGCACATGGCTGGCACCACGCTGGTGGCCTTCGCCACGAAAGACGCGGTGGCAGTGGCCAAGGCCGTAATGGACACGGCCAAGGAGATGGAGGCGCTCAAGGTCAAGGGCGGGCTGCTCGGCAGCCGCGTTCTGACCGCGGGCGAGGTTCGCTCGTTGGCTCAGTTGCCGCCGCTGCCAGTGGTGCGGGGGCGTTTGGTCGGCGTGTTGCAGGCTCCGGCCAGCCGCATGGTCGGCGTCTTGGCCGGCTCCGCGCGCCTGATGGTGGGCGTGCTCAAAGCCTACGCCGAAAAGGGGGCGGGTGGCGCCCCGGCTGCCGAAGCGGCAGCCTGACCCGGGACCGTTCTTATGGAAACATCAAAGGAGATCTAGGCAATGGCTGATTTGCAGAAGTTGGTTGATGAGCTCAGCACGCTGACCGTGATCGAAGCGGCCGAGCTTTCGAAGATGCTCGAAGAGAAGTGGGGCGTTACGGCGGCGGCTCCGTTGGCCATGGCGATGGCTGGCGGCGCTCCGGCGGCCGGTGGCGCTCCGGCGGCGGAAGAGAAGACCGAGTTCACCGTCATCATCAAGGATGCCGGCCCGAAAAAGATCGAGGTCATCAAGGTCATCCGCCAACTGACCAGCCTGGGCCTGAAAGAGGCCAAGGACTTGGCCGAGACTGCGGGCGGGAAGGTGCTGGAGGCCGTGGCCAAAGAAGCGGCCGCGGATGCCAAGGCCAAGCTCGAGACGGCCGGCGCGTCGGTCGAAGTCAAGTAGCTCCGGTTCGTGAGTAGGGAGAGCGGGTCGCCCGCTCCCCCTACTCAATTTGCCCCACGTGTTTGTGAAAATCACCCGCAGGCCTCCGCCGCCACCCGGCGCGGAGGAGCAGCCGGGGAATCTCGAAGTCACTCTCGGCGCGCGGCGCGCCAGCGGGCTTACACACGCCATTGCGGGTGGAGCGGGCGTGGCAACCCGTGCGCATGCCGCCCGCATGCGGGCGACTGTAATGCGTGCTGGGCCCTCTTCCGGTGAGCCGCTTCCTGGCATAGCGCAGGGTGCGGCTGCCCTCAGGCGGACAGGCTTCCTTGCAGGCTCCAGGCCGTTGCCTGGCGGATGTGGACCTCCGCCAGCATGCCCTGCCATTCGCCCGGGTCGTCGAAGAAGACCAGGCGGTTGTTGCGAGTGCGACCCTTCCAGCGCCCCTTGTGTTTGCCCTCCACCAGCACCTGCAGCGTGCGCCCCACGCTACGCTGATTGAGATCATCGGCGATGCCGGCCTGCAAGTCCTCCAACGCGCGGAAGCGATCCATCTTCTCCGATTCGGGCACGTCGTCTTGGAAGCGGCGCGCGGCCAGCGTGCCCGGGCGCGGCGAGTAGCGGGCCAGGTGGGCTACATCCACGCGCAGCTCCTCCAGCAAGCGGTAGGTGCGCTCGAATTGCGTGCGCGTCTCGCCCGGGAAGCCGACGATGATGTCGGTGGCGATCGAGGCCCCGGGCACCAGGCGGCGGATGCGTTCGATCAGGCGGCGGTAATCATCCGCGGTGTAGCCGCGCTTCATGCGACCCAACACTTCGTCGTCGCCGGCTTGCACCGGCACCTCGATGTGCTCGCACAGCCTGGGCAGCTCGGCCACCGTGCGCAATACCTCGTCGTCCATCCAGTTGGGATGGGAAGTGAGGAAGCGTATGCGTTCAATGTTCTCGACCGCATGCACCTGGCGCAGCAGGTCCGAGAGGCGCGGCCCGCCGGGCACCTCTGTGCCGTACCGGTCGACAATCTGCCCGAGCAACGTTACTTCGCGCACGCCCTGCTCGACGAGGCGGCGCACCTCGCTTAGGATCTCGCCTACCGGGCGCGAACGCTCCACCCCGCGACGCATGGGGATGATGCAAAAGCTGCACGCATGCGAGCAGCCGTAGACCACGGGCACGTGCGCGGCCACCAGCCGGCCGCGTTCGGCTTCCGGCACGTTGAGCGGCAGCGTGCCCAGGCTCAGATCGTCTTGCAGCGAGGCATGCGCCTCGGCTTCGGCGTAGGCGAGCGCCGGCCCCTCGCTTTCGCGCGCCAGGAAGCGCAGCAGCGGGCGCGGGTCGGAGGGCGGCGAGAACACATCGACATACGGCAGCGCATCGCGCAAGGCCTGGTTGCCCTTCACCCCCACCAGGCAGCCCATCAGGTTGATCACCAGGTCAGGACGCTCGAGCTTGAGCGGGCGCAGTGTGGTCAGTCGGCCGTAGGCGCGATCCTCCGCGCTTTGCCGCACCACGCAGGTGTTGAGCACCACCACATCGGCTTCCTCCGGCGTGTCGGCATGATGGTAGCCGAGGCCCTCCAGCGCGCTGGCCACACGCTGCGAGTCGGCTACGTTCATCTGACAGCCTTCAGTCCAAATGTGATAACGCATGCGTGTGGCTCCCGGCAAAGGAGGCGCATTCTATCATCCCGGCCGGGGGCGGGTCAACGCTCAAGCGGATTTCTCTTGCACGCGCGCCATGAAGCGGTCGCTGCGGATGATGGCCCGCTTGTGGGTGCCCTCGCCCACCTTCTCTTTGTCGTCGTAAACCTCGGCCGAGAAGGTGAGGAATCGGCCGTCGATGGCCTCCAGCACGACCCGTGCGCGCACGTGCATGCCCAGCGGCGTGGCCGCCAGATGACGCACGTGCACCTCTGCGCCCACGGTGGTTTCACCCTCCGCAAGCATCGGCTGCACGAGATCCATGGCCGTGCGCTCAATCAGGCCCACCATGGCCGGCGTGGCAAAGACGCCCAGGCTGCCACTGCCCATATGCGTCGCGCTGACGGCCAACGTGACTTCGATTTGCCTTTCGCCGGACAACCCGACGTAGAGCGATGTCATACGGCCTCCACCGTTCATGCTGAGCGGGAGTCGCGGCGCCACGCCAGAGGGCCGGCCGCATTCGCTAAAGTATAATCCTCGGCATGTGGCAAACGCTGCGTGCCGCCCGGCGTCACCGCTTACGGCGCACTCGGCGGTGGTTGCGTGCGCCTGCAGGCAGCCACGGCCGTCCGCGCCCGGCGGCATTCCTCACCCGCCTGGCTGCTGCGTTGCTGGGCGTCGCGAGCTTCATCCTCCTTCTGGCCGCCGCCTATTCGGTGTGGACCGCAATCACGTTGTTCCCCGCGGCAAGGGTGGCCTCGCGCGTGCGGCTCGATATCCCCGGCGCGCCCTACACCTCGCCCCGCTTTGTAGATCGAACAGGCAGCCGCCTGCTCTCCTCGCTGGCGGACGCTGCTCACACCCCGTATTGGCTTTCGATCTCTTCCTCCGGAGAGGGACATGCGGCGCCGCCGCTCGCTCTGGCGGCGTCACGGCTTGCGATGGGCATTGACACGACGAGTCGACCGGCCGGGGTGGGCGCCGGGCTGACCGCCATAGCCCACAGCCTCAACGGAACGAGGGACGCCGCCGGGTTGGCGGCCAAGGGCTTGGCCGAGCGGCCGGGTTTGGCGGCAACCTTCGCCACCCGCCCGCTGGCGCAGGCCATCCTGGCGGGCGAATTGGCCTCACGCTATTCGACACAAGAACTCCTCGAGTGGTCCCTGAACACGCAGCCGTACGGACACCTGACCCGCGGCCTGGACGCGGCGGGGCTCGCTTACTATGGCGTGCACACAGAGCGGCTGGGGCTTGCCGAGTGGGCGACGCTGGCCGCACTGTCGAGTGAGCCCGAGCTTAGCGGCGATGTGCACGCACTCGCCGCGGCACGCAACATTCTGGTGAAGCAATTGCGCGAGCGCGGATTGGTCGAGGCGGCCTCTGCCGCAGCGGCTGTGGCGGCCGCGCCCGTCATTCGCCCGGCGGCCTCCGCCCTGAGCCCGGTCACCTCGGACTTCCTCGCTCTGGCACGGAGTCAACTCGAAGAGCAAGAATCGCGGCTCGCCGGGAGCACGACACCCCTGGTGGTCACGACCAGCCTCGATAGTGAGATGCAGTTGCAGGCGCTGTGCGCGGCGCAAACAGCCCTGGCCCGCGCTCAATCGGGACCAGCCGTAGCGGCGATACCCACCCTGGATGGGCGCGAATGCGCCGCGGCGGAGTTCCTCGATGCAGCGCAGACGGCCGGCGAGGCGGACCTGGCCGCGGCAGTCTGGGATGTCGAGCGGTCGGAATTGCTCGCCTATTTCACCTCCGCCCGCGGAGGGAGCGGCAGCGAGGCGAACGGTGAGGCGGGCACGGCCGTCCTGCCGTTTGTCTATCTGACGGCCTTTGCCAAGGGGTATACACCCGGCACCATGGTGTTGGACGTGCCTCAGGCCCTTGCACAAACACAAGGCACGCTGGCGACGCCCACGAACCTCGACGGCCGCTACCTCGGCCCGATGCTGGCCAGCCAGGCGCTGCGCGAGGAGCGCAGCGTGCCGGCCGTCAGTGCGATGGCCGATGTGGGCGGCGACAATCTGCGGCAGACGCTGACCGGCGTAGGCCTGGGTGCGCTGGCCGATGCTGCGGGTGGCCTGCCGGGCCTGCTCAGCCAGCAGGGTGAGGTGTCGCTGCTGGACCTGACGCGAGCCTATGCCATCTTCGCCGCGGGGGGCCTGGATCGCGCAGCTTCGGCCAACGGCCTGCCCAATCTCATTCTCGCGGCTCGCGACCCGGGCGGGAACTCGGTGATGCCCGCTGAGCAGGTCGAGCCGCGTCTCGTCCTCAGCCGCGGTCTGGCTTACCTCGTCCAGGATGCACTCCGGCGGGAAGTGCTTGCCAGCGACGGCTCGCGTGCACCGTCCGGCGCGCTGGCTACCGGCAGCAGCCTGAGCGGGATCCATCACTGGGCGTTCGCGTTCAATTCCCGTCTGGTCGTCGGCGTGCTGGAGACTTCAACGGGCCCTTCGAACGATCCGTTGGGCAACATCGCCGAGCCTCTCGCACGAGCGGTTCTGGCGTGGTCGGCCGACTCTTATGCGTCCGCGCAATCGGCTCAGCCGCCGGAGGTGAGCCGATTGCGCGTGTGCTCGCCCTCCGGGATGCTTCCCACCCCGGCCTGCCAGCAGGTTGTCAGCCAAGTTTTTCTTTCCGGCACTGAGCCCACGTCCGAGGATACCTACTTTCAGTCCGTGGCGATCAATCGCGAAACCGGGCGGCGAGCCACGCTGTGGACTCCGACGGCGCTGGTGGAAGACGTGGTCTTCGTCAACCCGCCACCGGCCGCCCGCGAGTGGGCACTAGCCAATGGGTTGGGTCTTGCGCCTGAGGAATACGACACCCTGCCTTTGGCTTTCGAAGCCACACCCGACCTGATCCTACGCGCACCGGCGCCCTTTGCCATCGTGCGCGGCTCGGTGGAGGTGCATGGCAGCGCGGCTACGCCCGAGATGGTTCACTTCCGGCTGGAGGCCGGCGAGGGACTCTACCCGCAGCGATGGCTGCTTCTGGCCGAGGGCGAAAGATATCTCACGGGGACGTTGCTGGCGACCTGGGATACCGGCGCGCTGGATGGCACGGTCTCGCTGCAACTCAGCACGACCGACGCGCAAGGCAACCTGCGGCGCATGGCAATTCCGCTGACGGTCGACAACCAGGCGCCGGAGGTGCACTTCGCGACACCGGCGGCACAGGGTCGAGTCGATCTGCCGCGTGCAGCCCTGCTGGCAGCGGTGGTGGAGGCCAGCGACAACTATGGTGTGCAGCGGGTCGAGCTGATCCTTGATGGGCATGTCGCCGTCGTATTCGAGCGCGCGCCATACTCGACGAGATGGAACGGCCTCCCGGCCGGGCGGCATACGCTCCAGGCACGCGCCTACGACGCGGCCGGCAATTCGGCGCTCACACCGATTCTCGAGATCGAAATCAACTGACGGGCCGTGGGATGAGATAGAATCGATTCGCGAGGAGATCCCCGGTTCGATATGCGCCTGACGGTCGGGAGGATGTTTTTCACGCTCATGGTGGCGGGGCTGGCTTGGGCGTGCAGCCTGCGATTGGGCGCGCCCACGCCCGGTCCGGCGACCATCGCGGCCCTGACGGTTCAGGCCGTGCTCACTCAGGTGGCAGGCGACAACACGCCGACGCCTGGGCTGGCGATCACGCCGGGCCTGCATACCGCCACGCCGGGCCTGCCCACCGCCACCGTGCGCGCGCAGCCGACCTTCTTTCCCACCGAAACCGATACTCCCATCCCGTGCTACCGCATGCAATTCGTTGCCGATGTGACTCTGCCCGACACCTCGCAAGTCAAGCCGGCGGATACAGTTGTCAAGACCTGGCGCCTGAAGAACGTGGGCGCGTGCATCTGGGGACCCGACGCGCAGATCGTGTTTGTCAGCGGCGATCGGATGGGCGGCCCGCAAAACCAAGCGATAGGCAAGACGATTCCTCCGGGCGGCGAGAGTGAGATCAGCATCACCTTGGTTACCCCCACCCAGGCCGGCAGCTTCATCGGTTACTGGATGTTGCGCAGCCCGGAGGGGATCCGCTTCGGATATGGCGTGCAAGGCGACCAAGCTTTTTGGGTGCAGTTGGTGGTCGTGGGCACGCCCACCGGAACACTCAGCCCGACGCCCTCGCAAACTGCAACCGTCACCCCGCCCGCGACGCTGACCCCCACGCCTTCGCTGACCCCGAGCGAGACTCCCACGCCCACGCCGACATCGTGAGCGCCGCCATCGTGGACATCGTCGTTTCACTTGCCCAAATGCATGTCGAGGTGGGCCAACCGCAGGCCAACCTCGAGACGGTGCGAGCCTTTGCAGCGGAGGCGCGCGCTCGAGGCACGCACCTGCTCCTGCTGCCGGAACTGTGGCCGGTGGGTTACGACCTGGCTCATTGGCGGCAGCACGCCACGGGTCTGGGCGAGGGTCTGTTCGCAGAGATGAGCCGGGTGGCTCACGAGAGCCGGATGTGGGTAGGCGGCACGCTGCTCGAGGCGGAGGGTGGCCGGGCCTACAACACCTTTGCTCTCTTCGATGCGGCGGGAGCCCTGCGCGCCGCATATCGCAAGGTGCACCTCTTCCGGCTGATGGGTGAGGATCGCTGGCTGGCGCCGGGCGATCGCCTCGTTACTACGGATCTAGGGTGGGGCACGGCCGGGTTGGCGACGTGCTACGACTTGCGCTTCCCGGAGATGTTCCGTGCGCTGATGGCACGCGGCGCAACGGTGGTACTTGTTCCGGCGGCCTGGCCCGAGGCGCGTGCGAAACACTGGAGCCTGTTGCTGCGCGCGCGGGCGGTGGAGAACCAGTGCTTCATGCTGGGCTGCAACTGTACCGGCCGCGCCAGGGATCAAGGCTTTGCCGGGCTAAGCGCCGTCATCGATCCATGGGGTGAGGTCGTTGCTGAGGCGGGCACCGCGCCGGGCCTCGTCACCGCTACAATCGCTCTCGGCCAGGTCGAGCAGGTGCGGTCAACCTTGCCGGCCTTGGCCGATCGCCGGCCCGAACTGTACTGAACCCGGGCCTCGGCGAGCTAGAGTCGCAAGGAAAGAGTCGTCTTGTGAGCAGTGAGTTGCCCTTGACCACCTCCCACCTGATGCCCTCACCGATCCAAAGGGCAGCACGTACGTTGCGCGTGCCCCGCGTATCGCGCGCGGGCATGTATCTGGTGAGCGCGTTCATGGCAACGATTATGCTCATCATGTGGGTATGGTGGCCGCTGGTGCGCGACTATGCGGCTCTGTTCGACCCACTGCGGCCCCTCTGGAGCCAGATCGACTGGCTGCTGATTGGCATCTTCGCCGCCATGTCGATTCTCATCACGGCCGGCGCGGACGTGCGCAGCGATGTGTGGATCATTGGGGTGGGATTGGCCGGCGGACTGGCCATCGAAGGCTGGGGCACGCAGACCCACATCTGGAATTACTTCACGCTGGAACGCCCGCCGCTTTGGATCATTCCTGCCTGGCCGATTGCCAGTCTGTCGATTGACCGGCTGGTGCGCCTGCTCGCGCGCCTCCTGCCGCACGAGCGCGGGCGGAACTACGCGATCGTCTACGGCGTTCTCTTCGCCGGCTATTACGCGCTGATGCTGCAATTTGTCTGGCCGACGCGAGGTATGTCCCTCACACAGACGGCGCTGGTCATCTGCGCGCTGATCGCATTCACGATGCGCGACCGGCGCACGGCCGTCCTGACATTCGCGGCGGGTGCGGGATTGGGCTACTTCCTCGAGGTGTGGGGCACGACGCGTGCGTGCTGGACCTACTACACGCTGGAGACCCCGCCCTTGTTCGCGGTGCTGGCCCACGGCATGGCGGCGGTGATCTTCTGGCGTGCGGGCGAGCTGGCGCGCCAGTTGCTCGCGCGCGTGCGCCTGCCCGCGCCGCTGCGCGCCCGTACCTCCTCGCCTCAAGCCTGAACTGCCGCGCGATCGCCACTCCTTCTGCAGACCCTTTCACCCCAGCCCGCCAGGGCGGGCTGGGCCAGGCAGAGTACTGAGAACACAGTCGAGCCCACGGGTATCAACCGCGGATGAGCCATCTGCTAGGGCACATCCCGTCCATTCGGGCGCATGCAACTCTGCCTCGTCGCCTTGCAGAGTCTGGCCTTCTCGGCGGTGAGACGACCGTCGCCTCAGGGGCCGCCTCTTCCCCTATCCGACGTTTTTTTCGATCACCCACAAATGAGAAAGGCCGAACGCGCGCAGGGGCGTGTTTTCGAGGGCTTGCAGCGCGCCGCGCAGCAGGTGACCCAGGCGGGGCGCACGGGCTAGGATGTTATCGTATCCGCCGAAGACGATCGTGCGCTGCACGGGGTGCGCCGGCAGGCCGCGCAGCAGCCCATCGAGTTCGCGTGAGGTGTAGGCGCGAACATGAGGCGCCAGGCGGTCGCGCCATGAGCGGGGCAGGTAGTTGACGAGCGGGATATTACCAAAGTGGTAGCGCCCGCGCCAATACACACCGTGGGTCTCGAAGGGGTAGCCGCGATTCGGAACGAAGAGGACCAGCCGGCCGCCGGGCCGCAGTACGCGCACGATCTCGCGCAGCGCCTGGCGATCATCCGCCACGTGTTCGAGCACTTCGTTGGAAAGGACCAGGTCGAACGAGGTCGAGGCGAAGGGTAGAGCCTCCGCTTGGCCGGCCAATAGCCCCGTAATTCCGGCGCGCGAGCCCTCACGCACACGTTCGAGCTCGAGATCCAGGCCGGCCACGGAGCGCGCGAAGGGCCGCAAGGCGCGCACGTACATCCCCAGCCCGCAGCCATCCACGAGCACGCGCGCCGCAGAGAGCTGCGGCGCGGCACGCCGGATCATGTGCAGCCGGCGCTCTTGGCCGGCGCGCCACACGCGTGAAGGCTCGCCGCGTTCGGCGGCTTTGCTTAAGCTGGAGGGCTGGTCCACTGCCATTCCTGTTTGTGGCCGAAGCCTATGCGGTTATCGACCACGCGCGCCCAGTTCGGCCGGAAGAGGTGCAGCTGGGTCCCGGCCAGCGCTGCCTGCAACTCACCCACGAACGGAAAGCGGGCGCGGTACACCTGCCAGCCGCGCTCGCGCTGCGCGCCGTCCACACGCTGCGCCGTCCCGTGCCTCGGGGCGCCGCGGATCTCCTGCCAGGCGCAGCTGGGCGGGAAGAGCGTCACCGCCGCGCGCGGGTCGCGCGCCAGGTTGCGGCCAGGCTGCGTGTCGGGTGCGGAGAGAAAACAGAATTCGAGCGGCGGGGTATAGGCGAAGTACACCGCCGCCGCCATCGGCTCGCCGGCAGCGCCTGCCGTGGCCAAGGTGAAAGTGCGGCACTTGGCGCACAGCTCGAGCAGCGCGGCTACAGTCCGTTCCATACCTTGAGCAGGTCGCTTTCAATGCCCAGCCGCGCCAGAACTCGCCCCACCGTCTGGTCGACAATGTCTTGAATCGTGCGCGGGTGAGAGTAAAAGGCGGGTAGCGGAGGCATGATCACCGCGCCGGCCTCGGCGGCCTGAGCCATGAGCCGCAAATGACCCAGATGCAGCGGGGTCTCGCGCACCACAAGCACCAGCGGCCGGCCCTCCTTAAGCGTCACGTCGGCTGCCCGCGCCCAAAGATCGGCCGAATAGGAGGTGGCAATCGCCGAGAGGCTCTTCATCGAACATGGGAGGACGGCCATGGCGCGCGTGGCAAAGGAGCCGGAGGCAATTGCCGCTCCGATGTCGTCGGGCAAATAGCTGGTATGAGCCAGCGCCTCCACCTGGCTCACCTTGTATTCGGTCTCCTGGGCGATCGTCACCCGCGCAACTTTGGAAAGCACCCAGTGCGTCTCGACCTGAGTGAGCTGCAGCGCCTCCAGCAGGCGAATGCCGTAGATCACACCGCTCGCGCCGGTTATCCCCACAACCAATCATTCGATCATCGCCGGGTCAACTCACTTTCCGCCTGCATCCGCTGCCGGACCAGCCAGCGTTAGAAGGGCAACGGCGAGGCCAGCAGGCTCAGCAGCAGCTTGACCGCATTCTCGGCATCGCTCAGATCCACCATCTCGGAAGACGTGTACAGGTAGCGGCACGGCAGGCCCAGGCCCGCGGTCACGACTCCCGCGCGGCTGGTCTGGATGGCCGTCGGATTGGAGGCAGAGGTATCGAAGACGCCGAGTTGATACGGCAAGCGCGCCTCGCTGGCCCGCGCCACCATCCATTCGACGATGCGCGGATCCGAAATGGCGAAGCCCTCGCGTGCGCGGATGACCGGGCCGCGCCCGAGCGCAATGGCCGCTGGGCCGCCGCGCGGAATGTCGCTGGCCGGCGCCGGGCCAAACGTGAGGGCTACCTCCGGCTCAAGGCCGTATGCCGCGGTGCCCACGCCGCGCGAACCCACCTGCTCCTGGACGCTGAACACGAACTGCACTTCATGCGGTGTGCGCTTGAGATGGCGCAAAGTCTCGAGGAGCACCGCCACGGCCGTCCGCCCGCCGAGGGCTTTGCCCACCAGCCGGCCGTCGACCTCGGCCAGCGAGCGGTCGAACACGGCGGCCTCGCCCGGTTTGAATGGGCTGCCCTCGCGATCGATGGCGCCCACGTCGACGAAGAGCTGGCGCACGGTTGGCAGGGCCGAGGCCTCGCTGCGCGGCTCGACTCCAATCACGCCCACCCGGCCGTCGGCAAAGCGCACCCGGGCGCCCACGCAGTGCAGCGGGTCGAGCGGCCCCAGGGGGGCGAAGCGCAAGAATCCATTCTCATCCACGTGCGAAATCTGCAGGCCCACCTCGTCCATCGGCGCCGCCAGCATGATGCGCCGGCCGCTGCGCGCCTTCTGCTTGATCACCGCATGCAGATTGCCGAGCGGGTCTTCCGAGATGTAATCCGAGAGACCGCGCAGTTCCGCGCGGATGATCTGCCGCAGCACGTCTTCGCGCCCGGAGGGGCCGTAGGCCTCGGATAATTTGCGGATGAGTGCTTTCACATCGTCCTCCCTCAGCGCCCGGCGCAGCGGCGCGGTCGAGCTTCAGCGGATGTCGTCCGGACGCAGCCGAGCCAGCGCCGTGCGCACCAGGGACACGCTCGCGCGCCAATCGTCGAAATGGATCATCGAGAGCGGCGTGTGCAGGTAGCGCCCGGGCACCGAAAGGGAGATGCTGGGGATGCCTTTGCGGGCCAGATGAATGGCCGCCGCATCGGTCGAGCCGCCGCCCGGCTGGCGGTACTGATAGGGCAGCCCGGCCGCCTCGGCCGTGCGTACCAGGTGCTCGATGAGGCGCGGGTTGGGCAGCGTCCCGCGGTCCCCGACGTAGATGGCTGGCCCGAACCCCAGACGTGTGTTGTAGGTCGTATTCTCGCTTCCATCCCACAGCGGCAGGTCGTTGGCCGGGGTGCAGTCGAGCACAAAGGCCGCTTGTGGATCGAGAGCATGCGCGGCCACCGCCGCGCCCCGCAGGCCCACCTCTTCCTGGGTGGTGAACGCGGCCAGCAGTTCGATGCCCGGCGGCGGGTCGAGCACCAATTCGATGAGCGTGGCCACACCCACCCGATCGTCGAGAGCCTTGCCGCGCAGTACGTTGCCCAGACGCTCGAAGCGCGTGGCGAACACGGCCGCATCGCCGGGGTGGACCCGCTCGAGGGCCTCCTCCTTCGAGCGCGCACCGATATCGATGGCCAGCGCCTCGATCTTGTACGGGCTCGGCTCGTCCTCCCAGTCGATGAGATGCGGCGGCGCGCCGCCGATGACGCCCGGAACGCGCGCGCGGCCCACCAGCACGGGCTTGGCCAGCAGCGCGCGCTCATCCACCCCGCCCACGCGATCGAACTTAAGCAGGCCCTCGGCGGTAACGCCGATGACCATCAGCCCCACTTCGTCCATGTGGGCGGCCAGCATCACCCGCAAGCCGCGCCGCGAGCCAGTCCGCACGCGGGCAAGCACGTTGCCCAGCGCATCCACCCGAACCTCGTCGGCGTGCTCGTGAATGGCCTGCAGGACGATCTGCCGGACGGCGCCCTCGTCACCCGACACACCGCTGGCTTCACTCAAGCGGCGCAGGAGATCGAGCGATTTGCGCAGCACGGCCGGCGAGGCGGGTCGCGGACGAATACCTCGGCGACGGGCGGCCGGGGCCGGGCGCGGTCGAGCGCGAGGGTGGGCGGTCGAGGTGGGTGGCATCGGCTACTCCCAAACCAGGCGCTGCATGTAATCGTCGTCGAGTGTGGCAATCACAGCCGCGATCAGCCGGCCCGTGCGTTGGATATCGCCGAGATCCACCACCTCCACCGGCGAGTGCATGTAGCGCACAGGGATGCTTACCACCATGGTGGGCACACCGTCCTGCGTCACCTGCATCGCGCGCGCATCGGTGCCCGAATGCGAGGGCATTACTTCCACCGCGTAAGGGATTTCTGCGGCTTTGGCCGCCGCCTCGAACGTGCGCAGCAGGCCCGGGTGGATATCGGAACCCATGCCCAGCGTCGGCCCGCCGCCCATGGGGAAGACCTTGAACTCCGGCAGGCCGGGCAGGCCCGCGGCGTGCGTGGCATCCACCGCAACCGCCAATTCGGGACGCAGGCTGAAGGCGGAGGTATAGGCTCCGCCGTAGGTCAATTCCTCATTGACCGTCGCCACGGCGGCCACTTCCCAGCGGTGGGCCACATGCTGCAACTCGTGCAGGCAGACCGTGATCGCCAGGATGCCCACCCGGTCGTCGAGACCGCGCCCACTGAGCCTCGTTTCGCCCAATTCGAACGGAGGCTGCGCGAACGAAATCACATCGCCCGCGCGCACCCAGCGGCCGACCTCCGCCGCACCGAGGCCTGTGTCCACCCACATCTCGTTCGTGCGCGGGGCGCTCTTGGCAGGGCGTTCCGGCGGCATCAGGGCGAGGGGCGGGTGGGCCACAACGGCCGCGAGATCGCGCCGGCCATGCACAACGACCGGCTGGCCGGGCAGCAGGCGCGCGTCCACGCCGCCGATGTCGCTCACGCGCAGGAAGCTGCCAACCACCTGCTTCACCATCAGGCCGACCGCGTCCATGTGAGCGGCCAGCATCACGCGCGGGCGCGGAGCGGGGCCGCGGCCATGGCGCAGCGCGTGCAGGCTCCCCAGGCGCGAAACCTCGATCTCGTCCACCCAAGGTTCCCACGTCGGCCGCACCACGTCGCGCGCCGGCTGCTCGTGACCGGAGATGCCTGCGGCAGAGAAGAGATCCTTGGCCAACGCGACAAGCTCTTTGCGATCCATCATCAGCCTCGCGAAGTGTGGGTCAACTGGTGGGGCTCGGTTCGGGCGTGTCGCTGGGGGCAGGGGTCGCGCTGGGTGTCAGGGTCGGTGTCGCGCTGGCCAGCGGTGTGCGCGTGAGGGTGTTGGTGGGCGTGAGAAAAGGCGTGCCCAGGGTGGAGGTGGGGCTGGACGTGGCGGATGGCGGGAGCGTGCCAGTTGGCGTGAGTGTGGCAACTATCATCGTCGAGGTCAGCGTGGGCATCGAAGTGGCCGTGGGTTGGAGCGGCGTCTTCATTGCAATTAATATTGCCTCGGCGCAGTAGCATGGAAAAGTGGCTAGGATGACGATGCCCAACACCACGATGTGCAGGCGACGCGAGCGCGGCCGCGGCCGTCTCTCGAAAATCGTGGGCTTCATAGGCAGATGGGAGTTGCCGCCGAGATGCAATGGCGGCGATGATAGCAGACGGACATGCGAATTGCAACCCTTCGCCGCCTGCGCTGCACAGGGTCGCCGTGCGTTGATGTTGCCGAGGACGGCAGGCGATGCAGGCCGGAGGCCGACAAGGCGCAGCCTCGCCGAAAACCGATCGAAGGCCTGGGGTATAATCAGAGGGCCGCATGTCTGAGGGAGCCGCACATCATGAGCCAGCCCACGATTCGGGTGCTGATCGCCAAGCCGGGCCTTGACGGTCACGACCGCGGGGCCAAGGTTATCGCCCGCGCATTGCGTGATGCGGGCATGGAAGTCATCTATACCGGCCTGCGCCAAACGCCAGAGATGATCGCCGAAGCCGCGCTGCAAGAGGACGTGCACGTGGTCGGGCTGTCGATCCTTTCGGGCGCGCACATGACGCTGGTGCCGCGCCTGGTCGAGCTCCTGCGCGCGCAAGGGCAGGGTCAGGTGCACCTTTTCGTCGGTGGCATCATCCCCGATGAAGACCTGCCCAAGCTCAAAGCGCTCGGCGTCGAGGATGTCTTCGGGCCGGGTGCCTCCACCCAGACGATTGCGGCCCGGGTGCGCCAGGCAGTCGAGGGGCGCGCCCAAAGCTCCGCCCCGTGAGGCACATGAGCGACCATGCGGTTCTGGCACAGGCTGTGCGAGAGGGCCAGCGCCTGGCGCTGGCGCGGCTGCTCAGCCTGATCGAGAACGAGCAACCCCAGGGCGAGGCGGCCCTCGCCGAACTGTATCCTCTCACCGGGCGTGCGTACATTGTGGGCGTGACCGGCGCCCCCGGAACCGGCAAGTCGTCGCTGGTCAACGAGCTGGCCAAGACCCTGCGCGCTAAAATCTACCCGGGGCTGCACGGCTCGCGGCCCCCGGCGGTGGCAATCGTGGCGGTCGACCCCACCAGCCCGTTCTCGGGGGGTGCGATTCTCGGCGACCGCATCCGTATGCGCGACCTAGCCGGCGACACAGGGGTCTTCGTCCGCTCGATGGCCTCGCGCGGCTCGCTGGGCGGCCTGGCGCACACGACTTCCAGTGTGGCCGACGCCCTGGACGCTGCGGGCTTCGAGGTCATTCTTATTGAAACGGTGGGCGCCGGGCAGGCCGAGGTGGATATCGCCCACCATGCGCACACCACGCTGGTAATCGAATCGCCCGGGATGGGCGACGACATCCAGGCCATCAAGGCCGGCATCCTCGAGATCGCCGATCTGTTGGTGGTCAACAAGGCGGACTTGCCCGGCGCCGAGAACGCTGTCCGCGTGCTGCGCGCGGCGCTCGACCTGGGCGGGAACGCGGGCGGGCCGGCCGCCTCGGGCGGGACGGAGGCGCGCTGGCAGGTGCCTATCCTGCAAACGGTAGCCACCACCGGGCAAGGGGTGGAGCCCCTGGTCGAGGCAGTGCTGCACCATCGCGACTATCTGCAGGCCAGCGGGCAGTGGCGCGAACGCGGGCAGCAGCGCGTGGCCGCGGCGCTCGATGCGCGCCTGCGCGACCGGTTGGCCCAGCGCTGGCACGCGGCCCAGCCGGATGGGCGCTACCCGGAGATGGTGGCGCGCGTTGTGCGGCGAGAGCTTTCGCCTGCCGCAGCCGTCCAAGAAATGCTGGGAGATGAACCCGCGCCCGATTCCGCCGCGAGCCATCAGGCGGCGCGGGCTGGGGTCCGGCGGTGACAAGATGATGAATACCACACGCATCCGCCTGCGGCCGCTCGAGCGCGAGGACCTGCCGCGCTATGTGGCCTGGTTTTCCGACCCCGAGGTGCGCCGGTTTTTGGCGCGCTACCTGCCGCTGAGCATGGCCGGCGAGGAGAAGTGGTTCGAGGAGATGCTCACTCGCCCCGAGGACGAGCGGCCACTGGCCGTCGACCTGCATGCGGGCGAGGGCGCCTGGCGCCACATCGGCGGGGCCGGATACCACAGCCTCGACTGGCGCAACCACAGCGCGGAGGTCGGCATCGCCATCGGCGAGAAGAGCCTATGGAACCAGGGCCTGGGCACCGAGGTGATGGAGACGCTCCTGCACCACGGGTTCGAGACCCTCAACCTGCATCGTGTTTTCTTGCGCGTGTTTGCAGCCAACCGCCGCGCACAGCGCACTTACGAGAAGGCCGGCTTTGTCTTGGAAGGCCGCATGCGCCAAGCCGAGTTCCGCGAGGGGGCATACCAGGACGTGCTTCTCTATTCGGTGCTGCGCGACGAATGGCGATCGCGCGCCGCAGCCCAGGCACGGTGACGAGGTGGACATGTACAGCGGAATCAAGATCCTTGCCGGCACTGCCTCCAAGGACCTGGCTAACGAAATCTCCACCTACCTCAACGAGGCCATCTGCGAGCACGACGTGATCGTCTTCCCCAACGAGAACGTCTTCGTGCGCCTGCGCAAGAGCGTGCGCGGGCAAGACGTGTACGTCATCCAGACGACCTCCACCCCGGTCAACCAGAACCTGATGGAGCTGCTCATCACCCTGCAGACGCTCAAGCTCGACTCGGCCGGGCGCATTACCGCGGTCGTGCCGTATCTGTGCTACGCACGGTCCGACAAGAAGGACCAGCCGCGCGTGCCGATCACCGCCCGCCTGGTGGCCGACATGGTCCAGGTGGCTGGCGCCGATCGCTACATCGTGCTCGACCTGCACGCCGGGCAGATCCAGGGCTTCTTCTCCATCCCGGGCGACGTGCTGACCGCCTTCCACCTGCTCAGCGGCTACTTCGTCGAACGCCGCGACCAGCTGAAGGATCCGGTTATCGTTGCCGCCGACCTGGGCTTCTCCAAGAAGGGGCGCAACTTCGCCGCCACGCTTGGCTGCAACATGGCGTTTATCGAGAAACGCCGCAGCTCGAACGACCCCGCCGCCGAAGCGCTGACCATCATCGGCGATGTGGCCGACCACGACGTGATCATCGTCGACGACGAGGTAGCCACCGCCGGCTCGATGGTCCAGGCGGTCAATATCGTCAAGGCCCACGGCGCGCTGGATGTCTACATGTGCTTCGTCCACCCGGTGCTCTCGGGCACCGCGGCCGAACGGCTGGCGGCATTGCCGCTCAAGCAATTGGTCACCACCAACACCGTGCCGATTGCTCCTGAGAAGAGGGCGGTGCTGGGCGACCGCTTAGTGGTTCTCTCGGTGGCGCCGCTCCTGGGCGAGGTCATTCGCCGCGCGCATGAGGGCCGCAGCGTCGGCGAAATGTTCAACGAATAAGGCGGCGGCGCCCTCCCCTGCGCGCCGCCCTCTTCCCGCCAACGACTGCCGCCTGCCTGCGCGGTATACTTCTTCGTTCGGCAAATCTCACGGAAGGCCAGCCTCTCAGCTATGCTCAAGTCTCTTGTCCGCTTGATCGGCGGCGATCCCAATCGCCGCGACATCCAAGAATACAGCCAGCTTGTCGCGCAGGTCAACGCATTGGAGGCCAAGTATCGCCGCCTCTCGGATGAGGCCCTGCGCGCCCAGACGGCCGAGTTCCGCGCACGCCTGGCCCAGAGCGAGAGCCTGGATGACCTGCTGGCGGAGGCCTTTGCTGTGGTGCGTGAGGCTTCGCAGCGCACCCTTGGCCTGCGTCACTACGACGTGCAACTCATCGGCGGGATGGTCCTGCATGAGGGGCGGGTGGCCGAGATGCGCACCGGCGAGGGCAAGACGCTCGTGGCCACGCTCCCGCTTTACCTCAATGCCCTCGAGGGCCGCGGCGCCAACCTGGTCACGGTCAACGACTACCTGGCGCGCCGCGACGCGCGTTGGATGGGGCCGATCTACGCATTGCTCGGGCTGACGGTGGGCGTGCTGCAAGAGGCGGCGCGCACCGACAACGCGCGCAAGGCCTTTGTGTACGATGCGGAGCGCACCTCCCCGCAGGAAGACGTGCACCAGCTGCGGCTGGTCGATCGGCGCGAGGCCTACGCCGCCGATATCACCTACGGCACTAACAACGAGTTCGGCTTCGACTACTTGCGTGACACCCTGGCCCTGCGCCGCGAGGAGCGCGTGCAGCGCGTGCGCAATTTCGCCATCGTCGACGAGGTGGATAACATCCTCATCGACGAGGCGCGCACGCCGCTCATCATCTCCGGCCCGGCCGCGGACGACGCGCAGGAATACCTGCGCATGGCCCAGTCGGTGCGCCAGCTGCGCCCGGACGATTACGAAATCGACGAACGCGATCGCACGGTGACGCTGACCGAGGTGGGCGAGCAGCACGCCGAGCAGGTCCTCGGCCTGCCGTTGCGCGACCCCGACCGGCCGGAAGACGTCACGCCCGAGCAGGCGCGCCTGATCGGCCACCTGCAGCAGGCCCTGCGCGCCGAATACCTCTTTAGGCGCAACAAGGATTACCTGGTCCAGGCCGGCCAGGTGATTATTGTCGATGAGTTCACCGGCCGCCTGATGCACGGGCGGCGCTGGTCCGACGGCCTGCACCAGGCGGTGGAGGCCAAGGAAGGGCTGCAGGTCCAGGCCGAGAACGTCACCTACGCCACCATCACCCTGCAAAACTACTTCCGCCTGTATGCGAAGCTGGCCGGCATGACCGGCACGGCTCTCACCGAGGCCGAGGAGTTCAGCAAGATCTACAAGCTGGAGGTGGTGCCCATCCCTACCCACCTCGAGCACACCGCCGCCCAGCCCGAGAGTACGCTGGTGGAGGTGCCTTACAAGGAGGACGGCGACCGCTTCTTCTACTTTGCGCGCACAGGCGACCCGGCCACGCCGGTCTACTGGCGCCGCAAAGACCATGCGGACGTCGTCTTCCGCACCGAGGAATCTAAGCTGCGTGCCATTTGCACTGAGATCATGCAGATGAACGTGTTGGGCCGGCCGGTACTCGTTGGCACGACCTCGGTGGAGCGCTCGGAGATGCTCTCGGAGCGGCTGCGCGCGGAACCGCTGCGCCGCCTCGCGCTCAGCTTGCTCCTGCGGGATATCTGGTTCGAACGCCACAACGCGCAAGAGGACGGCCGTCTGATCGAGGCCCTGGAATTCCTCAATCAACCGTTGGTCTCGCTCACGCCGGCTGTGTTGCGCCCCGCGGCGCGCGAACTCGAGCTTTCTCTCAACCCGGAGGCGGCGGAGAATGTCGATCGCCTGATGCGCCTCTTGGAGTTGCCGCCCGAGGCGCGCCCGCGCCTCTTGGAAATCCTCGCGCGCGGCATCCCGCACCAGGTGTTGAACGCCAAGCGCCACGCCGAGGAATCTCAGATCATTGCCTCCGCCGGCGCCTTCGGCTCGGTGACGATCGCCACCAACATGGCCGGACGCGGCGTCGATATCAAGCTGGGCGGGGACCTTGCGGAAGAAGTGCTGGCGGCGGTTAACCGCGTGCTGCGCCGCAGCGGCACGGACAACCCTTACGATTTGACGCACACCCAGCGCCTGGCCGCACTGGAGGCGCTGCCCGCCGAGAACCTCGGCATCTACGCCACCGAGATCGGCTTCTTCCGCACTCACATGCAGGAAGAAGCGCGCGTGCACGCACTGGGCGGGCTGCACATCGTGGGCTCCGAGCGGCACGAGGCGCGGCGCATCGACAACCAACTGCGCGGCCGCGCCGCACGCCAGGGCGACCCGGGCTCCTCGCGCTTCTATCTCTCGCTCGAGGATGACCTGATGCGCCGCTTTGGCGGCTCGCAGGTGTCGGACTTGATGCAGCGCATGCGCATCGACGATGCGGTGCCGATGGCGATGAACCTGGTGAGCCGCCTCATCGAGCAGGCCCAGACGCGCGTCGAAGGGGCCAACTTCGACGTGCGCAAACACCTGCTCGAGTACGACGACGTGCTTAACACACAACGCAACAAGATCTACGAACAGCGCGAGCGGGTGTTCGAGAAGGAAGACCTGACCGAGGACATTCAGGCGCTGCTCGAAGCGGAGGTTAAGGCGCGTGTAGAGGCGGGGCTCAAAGCGAAAGAAGGCCCGTGGCGCTTGCTGGCCTGGCTGGATGAGATTCAGCCGCCGCTGGCGCGCACCGGCGGGGGATTGTACCCATCCTTCACGCTGCGCGCCGTGGCCGACAGCCTGGAGGGACAGGACCCTGTCGGTCCAAAGGAACTGACGGAACTCGCGGCGCGGGCGATGGATGCGGAGGCCGAGCACTTGCTGGCGGCCTTCGACCAGCAGGCGGAGCAGGCGGACGAGCGTGCCGAGAGCCAGGCGCGCGAGCGGCGCGAGGCGGCCGAGACGGCAATTGAGGGCGCCGAACTGGAGGCGCGGGATGCCGAACGCGAGCTCACGCCGCAGGCGCTCGTGGCTGCCGTCGGGCCAAGCCTCTCGATCGAGGCCAAGGACGTTCCGCGCGAGCACATGCTGCCGCAGGCCATGGCCGCGCTCAAAGAGGATCTGGCCGATCTGGCTGAGCAAGCTGCGCGGGCACACGCGGCCGATCAACTGGCCGTCTGGCTCCAGCGCCGCACCGGCCTTGCGCCTGCGAAACCGGCGCAGGCAGGCGGCGACTTCGACAAGACGGTGGATGCACTCCAGGCGCAACTGCAATCGGCGCTGGATGCGCGCCGCGAGCGCGTGCTGGTGGAGGTAGAGCGTGAGCTCAGCGCGCCGGAGGCGGCCGGGCTCGAGCGAACGCGCGCCCTTCTGCAGATGACCCTGGCGACCCAGACTGTCTTCGATGCGCGCACGCACCAGCGGCGCACGGTGACCAGCGGGCGCTTCAATTGGGTCTACCTGGCCGCCGCGCTCCTCGCCGACCAGAAGCTCGAGGCTGTAACCGACGACGTGCGCGAACATCTGCTGGGCGCGATGCAGGCCGTGCGCGAGGAGTGGGGCGAGCAGTTATGGCTGCGCCAGGCGGAGGACACGCTGCCGGCGCTGACGGCGGCATTGCGCGCGGACCTGGAGGCAGATCTGGCGGAGGCGGGAGTGAACCCGGCCGGGTTGGCCGAGAGGCCTCTGCGCGAATGGCCGGCGGAAGCGCGCGGAGCACTGGTGAGCGGGCTGGGCGCCTTTGCCCTTTCGCAGACCTACCGCGACCTGATGCTCACGACGATCGGCCAGTTGTGGGTGGAGTACCTCACTTCAATGGAAGCGCTGCGCACCTCGATCGGGCTGGAGGCCTATGCCCAGCGCGACCCACTGGTGCAATACAAGAGCCGCGCCTTTGATCTGTACAAGCAACTGCTGGATCAGGTCCGCGCCGGCGTTGTGGCGCGCGTGTTCCGCATGCGGCTGGTACAGCCTGGAGCTGGTGGCACGGCTGCGGCGCCGGGCACTGCCCCGGCCGGGCGGCGCGTGTTGGGGCGCAACGACCCGTGCTGGTGCGGCAGCGGGAAGAAGTACAAAGACTGTCACTGGGAGGCAGATCAAGCCAAGATAGAAAGTGCGGCTTCGGCTGCGCCCGAGCCGCGCGCCGTACCCCAAAGCGGGCCACACCCCGCCGACGGTCCTCAGCCTGCAGGGGGGAAGAGGAAGAGGCACCGCCATTGAATACGGTGGTGCCACTTGCCCTTTGGCGGTGTTACAATCCCCGCCCTTCGATCGGCGGGGTTTTTGTTGCACATGCCGGTTCCTGAAATCCTCTTGCTCAATGACGGCACCGTCTGGCAAGACCCCGGCGGGCCGTTCGGTCTCGTCCCACGCACGTTGTGGGAAGGCGAACTGCCACCCGAAGCGCATGCGGACACCCCCATGACGCTGCATGCAATAGTCGTCCGCTCGCAGGGCAAAACGGTGCTGGTCGAAACCGGGTTAGGCACCAAGCTCGACGAGGCCGCGCTCGCAGCCTGGGGGCTCCAACGGCCTGAGGGCACCTTGCTCGATCAACTCGCCCGCCAGGGAGTCTCGCCCGAAGACGTCGACCTGGTGATCAACACGCACCTGCACGCGGACCACTGCGGCGGCAACACACGCATCCAGAACGGGCGAATACTTCCGACCTTCCCGCGGGCCGAGTACCTGGTGCAGCGCCTGGAATGGGCCTGGGCGGCGCAGCCGGATGAACGCACGCGCAAGACCTACCTGCCCGCCAACTTCCAGCCCCTCATCCAGAGCGGGCAGATGCGCCTCGTGAACGGCGACACGCAGGTGACCACCAGCCTGCGCACCGTCGTCACGCGCGGGCATACCCGCGGCCATCAAAGCGTCTTGGTCGAGGGCACACGGCCAGTCCTGTTTACCGGCGACATGGCCAGCCTGGCGGTGCATTTCGAGCGCCTGAACTGGCTGACCGCGTTCGACGCCGAGCCGCTTGAAACGCTGGCCACCAAACGGCGCTGGCAGGCGTGGGCCGAAGCCAACCAGGCGATCGTCATCTGCGCTCACGATCACTACCGGCCGGTGGCATGCCTCACCCGCTCCGGAACACACCTCGGGCTCGTTCCCATTCCGCTTCCGCAAAGTCCATAGGCCCCTTCGCCCACAGAACACAAAGAACACAGAGAATTCACAGGGACCCAATCGGTCTGTGCGTTCTCCGGGATCTCCCCCGGCCTGTGGTCAGCCTAGCCGAACTTTCCCTATTCGGGGTTAAGAATCAAGAAAGCACGCCAAGAAGCCCATGTTTTTCGAAAAGGTCTGCATCACACGATCTTGCCTGGGCAGATGAGATTTCCGGCGGAGGTTGGGGTGGAAGCTGTAATTGCAACTGGGCCAAGAGCAGTTGCTGTGGCTTTTCCGGTGTTGTATATCGGGACATTCGCAATTCGCGGCCATCCGTCGTGGGGATATGGATATCGACCATCTGGATTTGGCGCATCTGTTCCAAAATGGAGCGCGGCGTCAATCCCGGCGCACGGGTCTTCGCCATCTGCCGCAGCGTGACATGCAGGCAGTAGGCGAGAAAGGAAATGAAGATGTGCGCTTCAATCCGGCTTTCCAGCTGATGATGGATCGGTCGAATGGCCAGATCGCCCTTCAGATTGCGAAACGCCTCCTCCACTTCCGTCAGCGTCATGTATTGTTTCCATAAAACGGCGGGGTCGTCTGCTGCCTGATTGGTTCGCAGCAGATAGCGGCCATCCCGGCTTTGGAGGCGACGATATTTCTCGAGATTAATCCGCCAATGAAACGTGCGAGCATTAATCGGCTCGCCAATGGCAGGGAGGGTGATCTCGATCAAGCGCGCCAAACTTCCCGCTTCCTTTTCTGCGGCGCCAATCTTTTTCAACAACGCATCCCGGTCGTTGGTCTTCTGGTGGCGTAGCTCTTCCAGCCGGGACAACAAAGCGCGCAGCTTTCGAAGACGAATGCCTCGCTCCTTCAACCTCCGCTCGCCGCTCTCGGCCAGGACATACACTTCCCCGTCCGCTGGCAGGATCTTCACGCGCACATTGGGGCGCACCCTCTCCCAGGGAAGGGCGGATAACTCCACTTCATAGCGCGTCAAATGGCCTCGCGGAGTGCCCACCAGGTAGCGGACGGGAACCTCGGCCTCCCGCATTTCTGCCAAGACTTCCTCGGTGGGGATCCCGCGATCCATAATCCATACCCGTTCGGCCTTCCCATACCGTTCCGCGATCCGTTTCAGCATATCCCGCAAGGTCTGCTTATCTTGCGTATTCCCCGGCAGCACTTCATAGGCCAGAGGAAATCCTTCCGGTGCCACCACCAGGGCAATGACTACCTGGAGGCAGTCACTGCGTTTGTCGCGGCTGTAGCCAAAAGCGCGTTTGTCGTCGGACCGCGGATCGCTTTCGAAGTAGGTGCTCGTCAAATCGTAGAGCAGAACGTCGAACTTGGCCCCAAAGAGACCTTCCCATTTCCCCCGCAGATGTTGAAACAGGGCCTCCTTGTGCTCCAAGAGCTTATCGTGGCATCGGTAGAGCGTATTCTTCGCCGCAATCCCAAAATCGTCTCCCAGCAAATCCCCCATGGCGCTATGTTCGTACCAATACCGATGCAGCCGCCATTCGCTCCCGGGCTCAATCAGTCGATAACTCACCAGGGTTTCCAGCACATGGCACCAGAATGTCCCTTTGCGGCTGGGCGGCAGATGTTCTCGCCAGAATTTCCCTAACTCCAACAGGTCCCACACCTGGCAGGCCAGCCAGCAGGCTCCCCACTGCCGAGGATGACGGAGTTCCAACTGGCTCATCCGAAGTTGAACACCGTTATCCACTCCCTCCGGTACTGGCCGGTCTTCCGGGAAGAGCGCGATCTGTCGACGCTCTCGTTCCATCACCACATCAATGGAACGGATCCAGGCCGCTTTTTGGCTATCGTTGATTTCTCCCAAATACAGCAACGTCCGTTGGCTCGAACGTCCGCCCCGGCCACGACGGCTCTCAACGATGCGATAATAGCGATGATCTTTTCCAGCTTTGCGCCGTTTGGATTCTGCCAGAAACATGATCCCATTCTCGCAGAACTCAAACAGCAACTCAAGAACCAAGGTCTGCACTACAGCTCAAAATGAACAAAACCCGGAGAACCCTCGATGTTTCTCCGCTTGAAACGTCGAAATTGGTCAATTTGACGCGCGAATAGGGAAAGTTGGGCTAGCAAATCTGCAACA
>Ga0315274_10002491_pt1 | contig 27723 bp, 17 predicted proteins | sample YL17G02_20_MG_FD_203700 | JGI IMG/M metagenome (GOLD analysis project Ga0315274, IMG submission 203700) | Sediment microbial communities from Yellowstone Lake, YNP, Wyoming, USA - YL17G02_20 | ecosystem: Environmental > Aquatic > Freshwater > Lake > Sediment | place: USA: Wyoming | collected...
CCTTTGTCCTCACCCGCTCCTCCTTCCTCGGCGCCGGGGCCCACTCCGCCCACTGGCTCGGCGACAACGCCGCGACCTGGGAGGACCTGCGCTGGTCGGTCACGGGCGTGCTCGAGGCGGGGCTCTACGGCAACCCGCTGCCCGGCGCCGACGTGTGCGGGTTCCTCTTCGACACGACGCCCGAGCTCTGCGCCCGGTGGATCGCGGCGGGGAGCTTCCACCCGTTCGTGCGCGACCACTCGGACCTGATGGCGGCCGGCCAAGAGCTCTACCGCTGGCCGCAGACCGCGCGCGCCGCGCGGCGGGCCCTCGGCGCGAGGTACCGCCTGCTCCCCTACCTGTACACCGGGTCGGCGGCCGCGGCGAGGCGGGGGTGCCCGCTGGCGAGGCCGCTGTGGTTCGGCTGGCCCTCGGAGCGCGCCGCCGTCGGCTCGGTGGCCTCGGGGGAGCAGTGGCTGGTCGGCGACGCGCTGCTGGTCTCGCCCGCGCTGCGGCCCAACGTCTCGGAGGTCGAGGCCTACTTCCCCCCGGGGGGCTGGTTCGACCTCTGGACGGGGGCCAGGGTGGCGGAGTACCACGAGGGCGGGTCGAGGAGGGCGCGAGGGGGAGGAGGGAACGGGGGAGGCGGGAGCGGGGGAGGCGGGAGCGGGGGAGGCGGGAGCGGGGGAGGCGGGAGCGGGGGAGGAGGGAGCGGACCGTCCTCGCCTGCCCCGTCGGTCCTCGACGACCGCCTCGGCGGCGACGAGGGGGAGGGAGGAGGGGAGGTCCTCACGCGCACCTCCACGCTGCAGGCCCCGCTCGACCACGTCCCACTGCACCTGGCGGGAGGAGCCGCGCTGCTCTCCGCAGCGGGGGGCGAGGCGTTCGTGCCGCTGACGACGGGGGAGGCCTGGAGGGCGCCGCTCGAGGCGACGGTGGCGCTCCCCGATTCCGACAAAAAATCTTCCTCTTCTTCTTTCGGGGGCACCTTTTCGCGCTGCGGCGCAGGATCGGGGCCCTCTCGCGGGTCGCCGCACGCTCCGTCATCACCAAACTCGCGAGTCGCGTGGGGTCGCTCCTTCCGCGATGGCGAGCGCGGCGACGACGCCGACGCTTTCGCCAGGGGCAGCTGGGCCCTCGTCTCCGGCTGGGAGGAGGAGGGAAAAGGAGGGGGAGTCCGAATCACGCTCTCGAGATCCGGCAACGGCTGGAACAACGAAGGAGGAGGAGGAGGAGGAGGAGGAGGCGGAGGAGGAGGAGAAGAGGGAGGAGGCCAGGGGGTCGAAGACAACTGCTCCGGCGGGCCGTGGCCTCTGCTCGCGGACGTGCGGGTCCTCGGCGTCGAGGCGGAGCCCGACGCGTCGTCGTTCGAGCTCTCGAGGTTTTCAAAAGCTTCTTCTTCCTCCCCTGTCTCGCTCAAGCCGAAGCAGGTCTCGTTCGACACCGAGTCGGGTGTGCTCTTCGTGCGGGGCTTGAACGCGAGGCTCGAGTGCGGGCGCAGGGGCGAAGCGGCGGGCGCGGAGCTGCGGTGGAGGGCGAAGACGAAGGCAAAAGGTTCTTCTTCTTCTTCTTCTTCTTCTTCTTCAAAGGACGAGCTCTGATTTTTTAGTATCCCTCCTTCTTCTTCTTCTTCCCCCTCTTCCTGATCTGATAGTTTATATCTCCTCGTTCTTTGTTTTTGGATGCGTCATCGATGCGGCGCGTGCGAGACGCAAGTGTTTCTTGATTTTGTAAAGATGGATGAGTTTTTAAATTAAATATTGCTGATTTTTCGGTTTTTCATTTTCGACCGCTCTCTATCTCTTCTCTCTCTTACTCTGGATTTCAGAAGGCAAAAAAAGCGGCTCCAGAGAGAGAGAAAAGCGAGAGGGCCTTGGTGGCAAGTTCACGCTGTGAGAGTTCTCTATGAGAGCGAAAAGTAAAATCTCCTCCAGGTGCTCCACTTTTTTTTTTCCACCTCCACGATCAAAAAACAAAAGAAAGAAAAAGCAAAGAAAGATCCCCGCGCGCCACCCTCTTCTCAGCTCTCTCCCGCTGTTGTCACCTTGATCTAGGACACAAGAATTGAATCGAACCTCTATGGCACAGGAAAGTGGGGACGCGCCCGCGGGTGAGTCGAGCCAGAGGCCGATGCGTGGTCGTGATGCGGGCGGAAGCGCCTTCGATGCTGCTGCTACCTCGCATCTTCCGCGCCCTCTCCCAGGTAAATTCCTTCTGTTTCCTTGTCTCCCAAACGCTTCGTCGATCGAAATTGATCTCTCTAAAGCTTTGCAATCAAAATCGGATCGAAGGGTGCCAGGGCGAGACAGAACGCGCCGAGCCCCCGCTCGCTTTTCTTGTAGTAGGCGTTTTCCAACGTTCATCGACGACCTCAAGTATCTCCTCCCTCTCTTTTTTCCACCCTTCTTTGCTCACCACGCTTCTCTCTCTTGCTTTTTCAAACGTCCTTCTTTCCGCAAAACTGACGAAACCCAAAAAACAGGGAGCAAAACCGCGACGGGAGCAACCAGCGGGATCGAAGCTGCCGGAGCCGCCGCAGCCACTGCCGCTCACGCCTTGGCTGCCGCGGCTTCGGCCGCCAACGACGCCGCCGAGGCACTCGCGGCGCTCTCGGCCGTGGCCTCGATCTCGATGGGCGGCTGGGACTGCGACAAGAGCGCCGCTTTCGCCGCCGCCGAGGTGGCCAGGAGGACGAGGGTGGGGAGGAGGAGGAGGGCGGGCGAATCCTGGCGCGGGTCTTCCTCTGCAGGGGAGGAGGAGCCGACCGCCCCCGCCGCCGCCGCCGCCGCCGCCGCCATCGAAGCTGCTCTCCCGCCGCTGCCTCCGCTGAAGAGGAGAAAGGCGCCGACGCCGCCAGTCTCGGCTGCTGCTCCTGCTCCCGCTGCTGTGGTTTCTACGGCCCCGCCGACACCGACGCTGCCGCAGCAGCCACCAGCTGCTGCTGCTGCTGCTGCTGCTCCTCCTCCTGGAGCAGCAGCAGCAGCAGCATCAGCATCAGCAGCCGCGAGGACAGCAGCGGCACAGCAAGCGGCGGAAGCAGCCGCCGCCGCCGCCGCCGCTCCTCCTACCCCGCCCCCCTCTTCTCCCTCCTCCTCCCTCAGTCCGCTGCTCGAGCGCGTCTCCCAGGCCGCGGCCAGGCGCGCCGCCTCGATCGCCCGCTTCCGCGCCAAGAGGGAGCGGCGGGTCTTTGGCAAGGTCGTGCGCTACGAGTCCAGGAAGAGGCTCGCGGTCTCGAGGCCGCGGGTTCGGGGCCAGTTCGTGAAGGCGTCAGCGATGCCTGCCTACCTGGCGTCGCTCGCCGCCGCCGCCAAGGCAAAGGAAGATGCCGCGGAGGCTGCGGAGGGAGAAGCGGAGGAGGAGGCAGAGTCCCCTTCTTCGACGACGACCACTTTCGGCAGAGAGAGGAGTCGGAGGGGAACGGGAGCAGGAGATGCTGCTACAGCTGCTCCCTCGCTGTTTGTGGGCTCTTCTTCGGAATCCGAGGAGGACGAGTTCGCAACGCAGGCCGTCGTCAAGGCGTTTGTCGGGGCCGCCGTGGCCAAGGCTGCCGTCGCGGCTGCGTGAAACGATGATTTTCCAATCTTTAGATGCATTTTTACCCTCCCCATTTTTTAGTTTAGGATACCCTCCCTCGAAGAAGTAGAAGAAGAAAAAAACAATTTTGATGCGTTCGATTCATTCCATTCCACATTCATTCTTTCCCCCTGAAGTGTCGCAGATATGTAGCAGTCTCCCCCCTTCTTTTTGTTTGAAGGGTCGAGAAAAAAAAAGGAAAAAAAGAAGAAAAAACCTGTTGCTCCTCTAGCTCTGCTCTTCTTCTTCACTTTCGACTCTTGACATCTTCTTCTCCGAGCAGCGAGTCGATCCCCTTCCGTTAGAGGAGAGAGAGGGCCCGCTTTCGCTTTTTCTTTCTCTCTGTTGCTGCTCCGCGCTTGACGCCTTCGTCGTCGTCTTGCGCCATGGCCAAGCTCCAGACGATGCGAGGCCTGCAGGTACGAAAGAAGGGAGAGAGAGATGAGCAAGCGACGCTCGCGATGTTTTTTTTTTTCCGCTTCTTCCGTCGATGTCCGTGCCCTTTGCTCGTCTCTCTCTCTTTCTCTCACCTTGTCCCTTCCTCTCCTCTCTTGCCCTCCCCCCCCCCTCCTACAAACTCCCTCAGGTCTTCATCTCCGACATCCGCGCAGCTACTAACAAGGAGGCCGAGCAGACGCGCGTCGAGAAGGAGCTCGCCAAGATCAGGAAGAAGTTTGCGACGGGCACGGCGGTCACCGGTGAGTTTTGATGGTTTTTTCCATCTCTTTCTTTCTTCTTTCTTCTTCGCTTCTCTTCTACTCGGCCCCCTCTCTCTTGCTTTGGCATGAGATCCCGGCGACTTTCTCTCGCTCTGCGCGAGCGAAACAGAAAGAGAATGGGGAAGGGAGACGCCCAGAAAAGAGAAAACGAACGAGAGAGTTGAGAGAGCGATGAGAGAGAGAGCTGCTCGAAAAGGCTCTCGATGCCTCTATCGTTTTCGCTCCCGCTTCCCTTCCCTCGGTCGTCGCTCACGCCCCTCGCACCCAAAAAAAATAAAAACCCGACCCCCCCCCACAAACCCTCAAAAAGACTACGACAAGAAGAAGTACGTCTGGAAGCTCCTCTACATCCACATGCTGGGCTACGACGTCGAGTTCGGCCACCGCCAGGCCGCGGATCTGCTCGCGGCCCCGCGGTACGCCGAGAAGCAGGTCGGGTACCTCGCGTGCTCGCTGCTGCTCTCAGAGCGCGACGAGTTCCTGCGCCTGGTGACCAACTCGGTGCGGTCCGACCTGGTCTCGCGCAACGAGGCGTTCCAGGCCCTGGCGCTGACGTTCCTGGCCAACGTGGGCGGCGCGGAGATGGCGTCGCTGCTGGCGCCCGACGCGGCCGCGGTGCTGCTCGACGGCGGCGCGAGGCCCGGGATCAGGGGGAGGGCCGCGCTGGCGCTGCTGCGCGCGGCGCGCAAGTCGCTGGCGCAGGACGAGGATCCCCTGCCGGCCGACGCGTGGGCCCCCAGGCTCGCCGCGCTGCTCGACGACGAGAAGGACGTCGGGCTGCTGCTGTGCGTCTCGGCGCTCGTCGTCGGCGTCGTCGCGCGGTCGTACGCGGGGTTCGAGTGCCTGGCCCCGCGGCTCGTCGCCCTCCTGGCGCGCCTGCGGGCCCGCGACGTCCCGCCCGACTGCACCTACTACGGCATCGCCTGCCCCTGGGCGCAGGTCAAGGTGCTGCGCGCGCTGCAGTACTTCCCGCCGCCGGACGCGCCGACGCGGAGGAGCGCGTCTGCGGCGCTCAGGTCGGCGATCGACGCCGCCGCCGCCGTGTGGGGCCCTTCCGCCTCTTCTTCGTCTTCTTCTTCTTCTTCTTCCGCTTCCGCTTCTGGTCAGCCTGCTGCCGCTCAGCCCCCCAAAAACGTCAACAAGTCCAACGCCCTGCACGCCATCGCCCTCGAGGCCGCTCCCCTAGCCCTCGGGGGCTGGGGCGACGACGAGACGGCCGCGGCGGCCGCGGCGCTGCTGGCCAAGTGCGCGCTCGGGGGGAGCTCCGGGGGCCGGGGCGCGGGGATCCGGGACGCCAACGTCCGCTGCCTTGGGCTGGACGCCCTGGCGCGGCTGGGGGGCCTCCCTGCGGCGGCGGCGGCCGCGGCCGCGGCGAGGCCGGCGCTCGCCGAGGCGCTGAGGGACAACGACACGTCGATCCGCCGGCGCGCGCTCGACCTGCTGTTCTCGCAGGCAGACGCCGCCGCCGCCCCCTCGCCCTCAGACCGGGGCAGCGGGAACGGCGGCTCTTCTCCCCCCTCCTCCTCCTCCCCCGCCCCAGCCTGCGGCGGCGTGGCGGCCTTCGAGCAGCTCCTGGCCTACCTGAGCCCGGGAGGAGGCTGCGCCCCCGACATGCGCGAGGAGGTCGCGCTGCGGGCGGCGGTGCTGGCCGAGCGGTTCGCCCCCGACAGCAGCTGGTACGCCCGCTCGCTGCTCGCGCTGGTCGAGGCCGCGGGGGAGGACGCGCCCCCGGACGTGTGGAGGTCGGCGGCGCACGTCGTGGCCGCCGCGGACGCGGGGGGCAGGGCCGCGGCGGCCGGCGCGGCGCTGGCCGCGCTGCGGAGGAGCAGGAGCAGGGGGGGCGGGCGGGGCGGCGGCGGCGGCGGCGGCGCGCCGGATCCCCTGGTCTGCGCCGCGGCCTTCCTCGTCGGCGAGTACGGCCGCCTCGTCGCGGGCGAGACGCCGGCCGCGGAGCAGTTTGCGCTTTTGAGAGACTGCCTCGCGGGCGCGGGCAGGGCCGCCAAGGGGATGCTGCTCACGGCGCTGCTCAAGGTGGAGGTCGCCGCTCGCGCTGCCGGCGCTGCTGCGGCGGGGTCCCCTTCTCCGCTGGCCGGCGAGCTCGACCTCGTGCTCTGCCGCTACGCGTCCTCGGCGGACCCGGACCTCCAGCAGCGCGCCGTCGAGTACCGGGGCCTCGCCGCGAGGCCCGAGGTCGCCGCCCGGGACGTCGGCCCGCAGCTGCCCCCCTGGGAGCAGCGGAGGAGCGGGCTGCTGCGGCGGATGGCCGCGGGCGGCGGGAGCGCCGCCGCGGTCGCCGCGGCGAGCGGCGGCGGAGGGCAGGGTGCCTCCTCCGAGTCCGCCTTTGCTGCCGGCGCCGGAGTGGAGAGCGACGAGGTTGCTGTCGCCCCGGCGTGGCTCGCGGAAGACGCGGCAGCGAACGCGTCTCGTTCCGCTTCGGGGAGCGCCGCCGCTGCGACGCCCGTTGCCGCTTCGGCGGCGGCGGCAGAGGACACCACCGGGGACTTCTTCTCCGTCGCGAGCGGGGACGGACGAGGCGCGGCTGCCCCAGCCGCCGCCGCTGCCGCGCGAGACCCGCTCGAGGACCTGCTCTCCCTCGACGTCCCTGCTGATGGTGCTGCCCCCACTGGCGCTGCTGCTGCCCCCGCTGCCGCTGCTGCTGCCCCCGCTGCCGCTGCTGCTGCCCCCGCTGCCGCTGCTCCTTCTGCTCCCTCGGCGGATCCCTTCGCGGCCGACCCTTTCTCGGCTGCTGCTGCTGCTGCTCCGGTCGCTGGCGCCGCTGCCTTCGCGGCAGCGCCTTCTTCGCAGGCGGCGGCGGCGGCGGCGACGCCGGAAGCAGCGGCAGCCCCTCCTGCTGCCTCGGCCGTCGTCTCCGTCGTCGCTCCTCCCTTCAGAGCCAAGTCCCCCTCTCCCTCTCCCTCCTCTCCCGCCCCGGCTCGCATCGTCGCCAAGGAGCCCGACGCCGCCGCCGCCGCCGCCCGCGCCCTCAAGCTCTCCTGCTCCTCCTCCAGCTCCTCGAGCTCGGGCCCGGGCGCCGCCGCCAGGAACAACAGCGGCGTGCTCTTCGAGGACGCGAGGGTGCAGGTCGGCGTCCGGTGCGCGTTCGACGCCGCCACGGCTACGGGCACGCTCGCGCTGTTCGTCGGGAACAAGAGCGCGACGGCCGCGATGGGGTCGCTGAGGCTTGAGCTCCCTTCGAGCTCCTCCGCTCAAGGGATCGAGGTCGTGTTCGCCGACGCCGCCGCCGCGGCGGCGGCGCTCCCTTTGTCGGTGGGCCCGAAGCAGCAGGTACAGCTCCCGCTCCTCAAGGCACGCTGCGTCGGGGCCTACTCGGCAGCTCCCAGGGCGACGCTGGTGTTTTCCTCCTCGACTTCGACTTCGGAAGCTCCCCACCAGATCGAGACGGCGATCGAGCTCCTGCTGCCGCTCGCGCCGACCAAGTTTGCGTCCCCCCCTGCGGCGCCGCTGGCCAGGGACGCCTTCTTCGCCAGGTGGCGCTCCCTGGCGTCCCCGCCGCAGCGCGTGGCCCTGCGGGTCGAGAGGAGCTCCCCTCTGCCCGCGGAGGCTGTCGACGCTGCCCTGAGGGACATCGGCCTGGGGGTCCAGCCGGGCCTCGACCCGGAGCCGGCCAACGCGGCGGCCGCGGGCTCGTTCGCTCACCATGATGCCAACGCCTCTCCTTCCCTTGTCCGCGTCCCCGTCATGGCGCGCGTCGAGGTCGAGGCATCGACGAGGAGGCAGGCGCAGGTCACGGTGGCGTGCCCCGAAGCGGCGCTGGCGGGCGGGCTGCTGGACCTGCTGGCGAGGCTGCTGAAGGTGGAGTGAAGGAGAGAGAGAGAGGGGAGGAAGGGAGGTTGATGAAGATGAGGGAGAGAGTAGAGAGATGAGAAAGAGATCAGAGAGAGAAGAAACGAGAAGGAAAACTATTTGATGTGTTTTTTCTTTTTGACCTTGTTTGTATTGACAATTAAAAAAGTGCCATTCATTGTACGACGATCTTGGTCGAGAAGCAGCTGAGAGAAGAGGAGAAGCAAGAGCGCGCGGAAGAGAGAAAGAAGAGAAAGGAGAGGAAAAGGAGGTTGAGAGAGAGTTTTTTTTTCCGGTTTCACTTTTTTACTCTTTTGCGAAGGAGAAAAAGAAAATTCTCTCCACCTCCTCCTTCCTTCCTTTCAGAGCAAAAGCCCCAGAAAGAGTCATCCACAAGATGAAAGACCCCTCCGAGGCGGCACGCGAGGCCCTCCTCGCTGCCTCTGCGTCTCCGGGGAAGAATGGCGGAGACAAGAGCAAGGAAAGCGACCTCGACTCGGTCGCCGCGGTGCTGCCGCCGCCGCCTGCTGCCAAAAACAACGCAACCGCCGCGGCGCTCGCGCTCGCCCGCGCCAAAGCTGCTGCCGCCGCCGCCAACGACGACACCGAGGTCTCCTCCTTCGCCGCGCCGTGCGGGAACGACGTCCGAGGCGGGCCGTCGCACTCGGTGATGAGCTTCGGAGCGACGACGCTCGGCCTCTCCCGCCAACCGCCGTCGGCCGCCGCTGCTCTTTCCGCCTCGGCCCTCCCTCGCGAGAACGCCAACGCCGCCGCGGCGGCCCTCTCCCACTTCGCCGCCTCGGCGGCCATGCCCCAGGTCTCCGAGGACTCTGTGTGGCAGCCGCAAGGCGGCGAAGCGAAAGAAAACAAGAACAAGAACAAGAGCAAGCGCTCCTTGAGCGACGACAACGACGGCGACAACGCCGCCGCTTCCGAGGCCGCCCTCGCCTTCGAGGGGGCCTCCCTCTTCGAAGGCGGCGACGGGTCCGACGACGACGGCGCGTCTCGCAACAAGAACAAGAAGAAACAGAGGCGCACCGCCGCCGCCGTCGCGCTGCCCGTCGAGGTCGTCGTCGTCGCCGTCGAGGAGGTCCAGCCGCAGCAGCAGCAGCCGCGAGAGCGCCCGGCGCCTCTCCACGCCCTCGCTCCACTCGCGCGCCGCCGCTACTCGTGGCCCTCCCGAGCCGCCGCCGCCGCCGCCACCGCGACGCCGCTCTTCAATAACAGCGGCGACGCCTCCGGGGCCGAAGGCGACGACGAGGCCTCCCTGCAGGAGGGAGCGCAGCAGCAGCAGAAGCAGGGACAGCAGCAGCAGGCTCTGCTGCCGCGCCCTGCTCGCTCCCGCCCGCCCGCCCGCCTCGCCGCTGTTGCCGCCGCGGCGGCGCGCTGGCCCGCCGACCTCCGCGCCGGCAACGCCCAGCAGCAGCTCATCTCCGCCGAGACCGTCCCCTACGCTTTAATGCAGGACGCCGCGCCGATGCCGCGCGAGCAGGCTCGCCGCGTGGTGCTGGCGGCGGTCGAGCCGCTGGACTTCGAGGAGTAGAACAGTTCAAAGAGGAGGGAGGGTTTGGGAGTTTTTTTTTTTTTTGGGGGGGGGGGGAGAGAGACAAGGGGGAAGGAAAAATAATCTGGTTTTCACTTTGCAAGAAAAAAAGCGGCAGTTCTCGCTGTCTCTCTGAATTCGAACACGCGCGCTCGTCCGCCCCCACGTTCTCGCTTTTCCCCGAGCTTCCTCCGCGAGGCAGACCTCCTTTTCAAATTCTCGCCGTCGGGACAGGGGAAGCCACTCCGGGTGGCGCAGCGGAGGCCACAGCGCGAAAAACCTCATTGGCAAAAGAGCAAGCGAGTGCTCTCTCTCTCCTCTTGTTTTGAATGATCTTCCCCTCGTCAACGACTGCGAGAATGAACGCCACGGCCTCTGCTGCTTCGACGCTCGGGCCCGCGACAGCGGCGAGGCCGTCTCGCGTGGGGCGTGGCGCGAGGTTTCCCTCGGCAGCAGTTGCGCCGCGCCCCTCGTCTTTTTCACCGTCACCGTCGCCGATGACGCTTTCGAGCTCTGGCGTCGTGGGCTGGTCTCTCCTTCGACCCGGCGCAGCTCTTGTTCGCCCCCGCCGTTCCGACACCGTCGCCGTGCCTTGCCCCCCCCTCTCGTCGCCTCCTCGCGCCGCGCCCAGGAGGCAGAGGCCCAGATCCGCGGAGGCTGCTTCCGCCGTCACGACAGCAGAAGCAGAAGCAGAAGCGATCTCTTCTCCTCCGCCCCCCACTCGATACTACGCGACGGACAGGAGAAGGCGCGGCCCGAAGGTCCCGGGCAAGGGGGGCGGCGAGGAAGTCGAGGAAGAGTTTTCGTCTCCCTCTTCGCCATCGTTCGCTCCGCCGCGAGAGAAAGTCGGCATCGCCCTCCCGCTGTTCAAAGACGCGCCCAAGGCCATGGAGCTCCCGCGCGCGGTCGAGTCCCCGGCGGACGACCCCACGCTCGCGAATCCTCTGCAGAGGCTCAACAGGATGTCGACGGGGTGGATGGGGGTGGGTTTTGGGTTTTCGAGTTCCGACCTCGGATGCATTCCGTTCGGACCTCTGGTCGATTGTTCCGTTCCTTCGCCACGCGGGCGCGCGCCCGCCTCCCTTGGACTCCTCCTTCTCCTCCTCCTCTTTCTCCTCCTCCTCCTCTTTCTCCTCCTCCTCACCTCGTTCCCTCCTCCTCCCTCCCCCTCCCCCCTCAAACCCGACTCCAAAAAACGCAGGTGATCTTCGAGTGCGACGGCGTGACCCTCCCGGCCACGCCCCAGCTCCACGACGCGGCCTGGCTCGCCGTCGCGCGCGCCGAGGGCAGGCCCGCGCCCAAGCGCTGGCAGCTGCGCAGGGCCGACGGGATGAAGGGGGAGCAGGCCGTGTCCGAGGCGTTCCACTGGGCGCGGGCGCCGGCCGAGGTGCGGAGGCTGGCGAGGGCGAAGGAGGAGGCGTTTGACGCGGCGGAGGCGGAGGGCGAGGATGCTGCCGCTGCCGCCGCCGCGGCGGCTGCGGTGGGGCTGCTGCTGCTGCCGTCGTCGCCCTCGGGCGAAGCCTCTGCGGCGGCCACTGGAACCGCCCCCTCTTCTTCCTCTTCTTCTTCTTCTTCTTCTTCTTCTTCTTCTTCTTCTTCTTCTTCCACTGCGGTCGCCGCCCCTCCGGCCTCCTCGGACCAGAAGAAGGCGAGGGCCCGGATTTTCCCCGTTCCGGGAGTCACCCGCTTCCTCGAGACCCTCGCCGCCCACGGCGTCCCCGCGGCGCTGGCCTCGCCCGAGCCGCTCGAGCGGCTGGAAAAGACGCTCGCGGCGGCCGGCCTCGAGCGCGCGTTCGCCGCCGTCGTCGCTGGCGACGACGTCGCGCGCTGCAGACCCGACGCCGAGCCCTACCTTTTGGCCGCCGCCCGTCTGGGCAGGCCTCCTTCCCGCTGCGTGCTGATCGGCAACAGCAACGCCAGCGTCGAGGCCGCGAGGGACGCCGGGATGGCTGTCGTCGCCGTGGCGCCGCGGTCGGCGAGCGACGCCGCGTCGGCCGCGACGGCCGCGGCCGTCGCCGCCGGGGCCGACGCCGAGACTGCCGCTTCGGCAGGGAGGGCGGCGGCTGCCGCCGCGGAGGCTTCCGCTGGGGGGCCACGAGCGTACGAGCTGGGGGCGGCTGACCTGGTCGTGAGGGGCGGGCTCGAAGGGATGACGATGGACGTTTTCAAGAGCTTGTTTGCGAACGAGGCCGCGGTCGAGGGGAGGATGGGCGGCGACGGCGAAAACGCCGCCTCTTCGTCCTCCTCTTTGAGCGACGACAGGTTTGACGACCTGGACTCGAGGGCCTCTCCCTGGTCGAACAGCTCTTCTGCCCCTTCTTCTTCTTCTTCCTCTGCTGCTGCTGTCTCCGACTACGGGGGCCTCTTTGATGACGACGACGACGAGGACGACGACGGAAACGGAGGGGACGGGGACGCCGACGACGACTGGCGGCGCCGCTCGCGCGACGAGCTGCAGCTGCGCCGTTGAAGATATTTGTACACTGTTCTATTTCCTCTTTTTAGGTTAGAGCTCTTCCATAGCCCCGCCTTACTACCACCACCATTCGTTTTTCTAATAGAGCGCATCACGCACAAGGGAAAGGGGAGAAAAAAAGAACTTGACAGAAAAGAAACAAGATGACGTCCGCAAAAAATAAGAATTAAGATTTGAGACGGAGAAACAAAAAACAAAAATGTTTTATTCCCCTCCACCTTTGTACTTTTACGATCCGTTGCTATGATGCATTGCGCTGAGAGTTTTCTCTCTTGTAATTTGACAAAACGAACAGAGAAACATTAGAGTTATCTTCTCTCAACGATAGATTTTTCGATCTCTCTCCTCCCCATCAAGTGTTGCCTCTCCACGCTGCCCCGACACCCGCGGCTAGCGACTGCTGCGCCGCCGCCGCCGCCCCGGCGGCGCGGTCCCCGATGAGCGCCCCGAGGGCTCCAAGGCGCTCGAACGAAGGCAGAGCCGCGGAAGAAGAAGAGGAAGCCACTTGCTGCTGCTGCAGCTGGTGCTGCTGCTGAGCGTTGGTGCTGCCCCCCGCCGCCGCAGAAGAGGCCCCGCCGGACAGCGAAAACGACTCCAGGAGCGCAGACAGCAGCTCGTCTCCTCCTCCCCCTCCAGCGGCGTCGCCCAGGCCGTCAAAGGAAAAGCCGGGGAGACCCCCGGAAACCAGGGCGGCGGCGGGCGTCGTCGCCCTCCTCCCGGAAGAGAGGGCGGGGAGCAGGGCGGAGATCGAGACGCTTTCGGGGGTGCCCTCGCCGCTTCTTCCTCCTCGGCCGAGCTTCCTCTCCCCGTCTCGCGCTCGCCCTCGCTCTTCCTGCTGCTCCAGGGCGACCAGGGGCCTCGAGAGCGGGGGCGCCTCCTTCGGCAGCCTCCTCTCGAGCCCGGAGGCGGCGAGCCTCGCGGCCGAGGCGGCAACGGCCGAGGGGGCGAGGGCGCCTCCGGCCGCCGGAGGCACCGGCAGCGCGGAGAAGCGGCCGCAGGGGGGCCCCCCCGCGGGCAGGAGGATGTTGGCGTCCCCTCCCGCCGGGGAGAAGGCCTCCGCCGCCGCTGCGCTGGCGGCGGCGGCGACCGCCGGGGAAGGCCTCCCCCCCGGGGAGCGGGACAGAGGGAGCGGGGCCGCCGCCGCCCTCCCCCTCGCCGCCGTCGCCGCGGCGAGGGCCCCGAACAACGACGCCGTCCTCGGGGCCGCCGCTGCCTCGAGCGCCGCCAGGAAGGGCTCGTAGGAGGCCCAGTCGACCGGGTCGAGCGGCGCCGAGAGGGCCTCGGAGGCCGCGGAGAGGGGGTCCGCGGCTTCGGCCGTCGCCGGCGGCAGCGCCCGCGACAGTGCGCGGCAGTCGAAGAGGAGCTGCAGCGCGCCTCGCTCGCTGGGGCGGCGGCGGCAGTCGGAGGAGGCGAGCCTCAGCAGCACGGCAGCCGCTTCCCTCGAGGCCGCGGAGGAGAGTGCAGGGCCCGAGACGGCGGCGGCCGAGGTGTCTGCGGAGGCGGAGGAGAAGGAAGAAGAAGAAACGGAAGAGCTCGCTCCGGTTTCTTCTTCTTCTCCCGCTTCTTCTCCTTCTTCTTCTTCTTCGCTCCCTCCGACGCAGCCTCCTCTCACGGCCTCCCTCGTCACGGACATCAGGAAAGCAGCCACGGCGGGCGAGGGAGACGCGGGCAGGCGGAAGGAAACACCGGCAGAGGGGCTCAGCAGCGCCCAGCCCCGGGGAGGGAGCGCTCTCGCCGCCGCCGCCGCGGCCCGGGCCTCCTCGCCCGTCCCCTCTCCCTCTCCTCCCGCGACGAAGAGGTCGCCGTCGCCGTCGCGGGCGACGAGGGCCTCCTCCAGCGACCCGCTCAGCCTGCCAGCGACCCAGGAGGCCCACGCGGCGGCGGCCCTCTCGGCGACGGCGAGGAGCGGCGCCGTGGCCGTCGTTGTCGGAGAGGGGGAGGACGAGGGAGGGAGACGAGAGGCAGAAGAGGAGGTGGAGGCCGAACGGCGAGCAGCAGCAGCAGCAGACGAGGAACCAGCTTCCGCTTCCGCGACGACCGCCTTCCAGCTCCCTCCTGCCACCAGCGCCAGGGCGCCGGAGGGCGACGCCAGCGCTGAAGCGACGTAAGCGACGACGAGGCACGCCTCGGCAGCCCTGGCGGAGCGCGGGAGAAGAAGCTGCTGGTTTCCGCTCAGCCTTTCGCCGCCGCCGCTGCCGGAGACGACAGAGTCGAGCGCCGCCGAGAGGCGCTGCGTCGCCGCGGCGACGGCGGCCGTTGCTCCTAACTTGGCTGCCTCCGCGGCCGCCGCTGCGGCGGCGGAGGTAGCGGCGTCCCATGGGGAAGAGCTGGGCCCGGAAGAAGAAGAAGAAGAAGCGCCTCCCCCTCCGACGAGAGACTGCCAGAGGCTCGGCGCTCGCTTTGCCGCCGCGGCCGTCGGACCCGCCGCCGAGATGAGCCCCGCCGTCGCCCGCAGGGCCCCGCGGGCCGCACCCAGGGCCCTGGAGGCCACGGACCTCGCGGCTTGGCGCCAGGGGAGGGGTTTCTGAGGGGCAGGGTCCGCCGCCGTCGACGGACCCGCGACTCGGGCGACGGCCTCTTCGAGCCCCTTTCCGAGTGCGGATTCGCGGCTGCCGCCGCTTCCGCTCCCGCTCGCGACCTCCGCGAAGGCTTGCGAGACGAGCGCTGCCCCTCGCGCGCCGACCGCGGCCCCCACGGCGGTAGCCGCAGCCGCGTGGGCTTCCCGTTCGGCCGCAGCGCTTCCTCCAAAGGCCGTGTGGTCGGGCAGCGGGAGCCGAGAGGAGAAAAGAGAAGACTCGCCGCCCGGGGAGCAGGAGCCTGCTGCTGCTCCCCCGCCGCCGGACTCGCGGCGGGGCGTCGGCGGCGCCTCGGCGTCTCCTCCTCCTCCCCCCCGAGCAGCAGCAGCAGCAGCAGCAGACGACTCGTCGTCGTCGTCCTGGTGCTGCAGCGGCGACCAGGAGGCCGCGGCCTCCCGCGCCGCCGCCGCAGCGAGGGACAGTGCCCCCGCGTCGGCCGCCCCGGAGAGAGCAAGAGGAGTCGCGCCCCCTTCTCCTCCGACTCCGGCGGCGGCCTCGGCCGCTGCCCTCGCCCACCGAGCGACGAGCGCCTCGACCTCCGGGTCGGGCAGGGGCCCCGCCCTCGCCGCCGCGGCCTCCGCCACGGACCGCCAGGCCTCTTCCTCCTCTCCGATCATCTCCCCGCCGCCGTCGCCGGCGCCGCTTTCAGCGGAGGCGGAAGGAGGGGGCGGACTTCCCTCGAGGGGCGGGAGGTCGAGCGGCCCGTCGGCGTCGCCGGCGGCCAGCACCGCCGCGGCGAGGCCCGAAGTCGAAGGCTGCTCCTCCCCTCCTCCTCCAGCTCCGAAGAGCCACCACAGCGCGTCGGCGCCGTCGAGCACGGCCACGACGAGCGAAGCAGCGACTGCTTCTGAGGAAGAAGAACCGGGAGGAGGAGCTCCGGCAGCAGGGAGGAGGAGGGAGGCCCCGAGCGCCGCGATGCGCCCCTTGAGGAAGGCCTCTGCCGCCGCCGCCGAGTCCGCGCCCGAGAGCAGCACGATCGCCGCCAGCGCGCTCGCCGCGGCCGAGCGCGAGAGGCGCCTCTGCTGCTGCTGTTGCTGCTGCTGCTGGTGGTGGTGGTGGTGGTCGCCAGGGGAAGAAGCAGCGGCAGAAGGAGCAGCGCCCCTCGAGAGCGCGGCCCTCGCCGCCGCGAGCACCTTTGGCTTGGTCGCCTCGACGGCCTGCGCCGCCCTGGGCAGCAGCGGGAACCGCGAGCTGACCGGGACCGGGCCCGCCAGGGCGCCGCCGTCCTTGGAGGCCAGGAGGCGGTGGACCTCGGAGGCGCGGAGGAGCCTCGCCGCCGCGGTGGCGAGGTTGAGGTCGGTCGCCGAGGAGGAGCTTTTGCCGCTCCTGCCTCCTCCCGGAGCGGCAGCTGCGGCGGCCGCGGCCGCGGCCGCGGCGACGGCGGCGGCGCCCTTCTTCCTCTTTCCCGCGGCGTCTGCCGCGGCCGCGGGCGCGTCGGTGATCAGGCGCACGCGCGCTCCCACGGCGAAAAGAAGCCTCGCGGTGTCGCCCGCAGGGTCGGAGGCGGAGGCAGAGGAAGCAGCAGCAGCAGGAGAAGAGGACGAGGCCTCGGCGGCGACACTGCGGGAGAGCGCGGCCGTCCCCGTCGCCAGCGCCCCCGTGGCCGCGACTAGCCTGCGCGCGTCCCTCTTCATTGCCGCGATGGCGTCCGCCGAGGCCAGCACGTCACGGTAGGCGTCTCCCACGAGAGCACGGAGGGAGCGCTTGGCCTCGTCGATCTCTGCGCGGGTCTTGGCCTCGATCTGGGGGGGAAGAAGGTTCGGTTTTTGGAGTGGAGAGGTTGAGAGAAAAATGGAAAAAAATCCGACATCGTTTTTTTCCCTCCCGTGGTGCGGCGCCTCCAATAATCGTGTCCCGTTTGCGACTCTGCTGGATCTTTCACTCGATTCGCTCGTCGCAGCCACGATGGAAAGATCGAGATGAATCCATTGAGCGACGGAGGCGGCACAGAAAAACGACCGCAAGGGTGGAAAAAGGCAGCTTGCGAAACAAAGAAAACCAATCAATTCGATCCCATCGATTCACCAGTCTCACCTCGCGGATCTCCGCCACGCTGTGCGTCTCGAAAACGTCCTCGACCTCTCGCTCGACGTCGCGGAGGCTGAGGGGCTGCGATGGGGAGGATGTTTTCCCGATGGCGCCGACGCCGACGCCGCCGCGCCGAGGGCGAGGGTAGCTCGACGAGACCATGCTTTCGAGCTTTTTTCCTTTCCTCGTTCAATCGAGAGAGTGAACGAGCCAGAGGTCATACTTTGCTGGGTTTTTCTTCTCCGATCTCGTCTCTCTATCTCTCACTCTCACTCTCTCTCTCTCTCTCTCTCTCTCTCTTGAGAGAGCGAAAACGCGTTTCAGTCTCCGCCTGAACGCCCCGCTTCCTGATTGCAATCCCCCTTTTCTCTCTCAGCACGGAGCAGGAGACCTCCTGGTGCCGCTGACCTCCTGAAGACGCCCAGCCCAGAAGACAGACAGAGAGACAGATTGTCCAACTCTGTTTCTCTTTTTTCTCTCTCTGCATTTGGCCGGCCGCTTTCTCTCCGCTCGCCCGCTCTCTCTCCGCATTTCTCGCCCTTCAAATGGGCGGCTGGCGCGCCCTGACGACCAGCGCCTGGAAGTCGTACGAGCTCGCGCTCCGGCGGAGACCACTGGCCACGCAGGTGGTGACGAGCACGGCGCTGTGGTGAGGAGGAGGGACTGGCCGATCTCGCTTTTTGCTCCCTCTCTTCCTCTCTCTCCTCCTTCTCTCTCATCGCCTTCTTGCTCTGGCCCCCTCTCTCTCAACCGCACCCAAAAACAACAGGACCCTTGGCGACCTCCTCGCCCAGCGCCTCGACTCCTCGGCCCGGAGCAAAAAGGCCTCAGCCTCGGCAGCAGCAGCAGCAGCAACAGCAGCAGCATCGGGATCCCACGCCTCCTCCTCTGCCCGCGGAGGCAAAGCGTCCTCCTCTGGCAAGACAAGACGAGGCGGAGCAGCAGGCCCCGAAGGAGAGCAACGCCCCCGCGACCCTCGCTCGCTGCCCCCCGCCACGCGCCACCTCGCGGCCTCGGCCCTCTACGGCGCCGCCGTCGTCGGGCCCCTGGGCCACGCCTGGTACCGCTGGCTCGACGCCTTCGTCTCGGCGCGCCTCCCGCGCGGCTCGGCCGCGTTCGTCGCCTCGAAGGTGCTCCTGGACGAGGTCGTCTTCGGACCGGTCCACGTCGCGGGCTTCTTCGCGACCGTCGTCGTCGTCGCCGAGGGCGGCGGCGCCGCCGAGGTGGCCGCCAAGGTCAAGAAGGACTTCACGTCGACGTACGCGGCGGAGCTCGCCTTCTGGCCCGCGTTCCAGGCCCTCAACTTCTGGCGCACGCCCGTGCGGCACCAGCTGCTCGCCGTCAACCTGGCGTGCCTGCTGGACGCGACCTTCCTGTGCTGGGCGTCGGCGCACGACGACTGGGTGGCCGCGGCGAGGTCGGCGCTGGGGATGGAGGCCGCGGCGGGAGGGGGGGGAGGCGGGCGATGAGGGGGAGAGGCGACAGAGAAAAAAGTGTGATACGATCTTTTTGATAAAAAATGTCGACTTCGTTCAAAAAGAAAAAAAAAGAAAAAAGAAAAACAAAAAGAAAACGGTTTTCCCCCCTCTTTTCTCCCCGGAAGGGCGGGGGGGGGGGGGACGCTGGTCTTCAAATTATAAAAAAATGCTCTCAATGGCCGGGGCAACGGGAATGGGCTCAGGCTCTTTCTTCTTTCAGTCGTTCTTTCTAATTAAGTTATTTTCTTTGGGGGTGGGGGGGTAAAGCGATTTGTTTTTGTAAAAAAATACGTCTCGAGGACGACGGGGACGACTCGCGGGCGGGAAAAGCTCCTCTTGTTGGGCCTCCTCCACTCGCCAAGGTCGGCGGTCGCGGGACGAGCTGGAGTGTTGGGAGCGTCGACGAGCTCGGCAGAGGCGGCGAAGGCGGCGGCGGTCGCCTTTTCCTTGCCAAACACCAGCAGCGGCGCCGCCGGTGCTGCCGACGCCGTGCCCTCGCCTTCGACAACTCTCTCGCTCCTCCTCCTCCTCCTCCTCCTCCTCATCTCCCTCCTCTCCGCCCTCTCCTCCCGGGCCCCGGCCTCGATGACCGCCTCAGCGCCGTCCAACAGCCTCCCCTGCCACTCCTTGTCCAGCAAAAACCCTCCGTGCCCGGCCCCGGGCGCCTCGTTGCCGCACACCGAGGCCGCCGACCCCGCGGCCGCGAGCGCGCTCCTCACCAGGCCCGACGGCACCAGGTCGTCCCCCGCGGCGAGCCCCAGCAGCGTCGAGCGGCCGCCGTGCCGCAGGTCCTGCGGCCAGAGGCACTCGCGGTGCCACGCGAACCGCCGGCAGAAGGCTTCGCCCACCGTGAGGTCCCTCGAGAAGAGGAAGCGGGCGGAGTCGAACGAGGTCAGCAGGGCGCGGGCAGTGGCCGCCGCGGACGAGGCGGCCGAGGCCGCCGCGGCGAACGGGGACGGCGGCGGCGGCGGAGGAAGAGCAGAAGAGGAGGAGCTCGCTGTCGGCGACGAAGCCTCTTCCTTCTCTCCTACTTCCTCCTCCGCCTGCTTGGGCCAAAAGCACCCGCCTCGGCTCCTGCTCTCTGCGTCCTTCCGCTTCTCGCCTTTGCTCAACAAAGCCAGGGGGGGCTTGTAGACGAAATTCGCGAGTAATTGCGGATAGATCGTCAGGGCGCAGACGGGGTCGAGAAGGACCAAAGACTGGACTGCGAGCGGCGCGGCGGCGAGCACGCGCGCGGCCACAAACGTGCCGTACGAGTGCGCGACGATGGCGGCCGAGCGCCAGCCGTGCAGCCGCATCGCCTCGAGCGCCGCCGCGGCGACGTCGCAGGTCGAGGCCGCCCGCGTCGGGACCAGCCCCACCGAGACGTGCCTCGCCTCGAGGAGCAGCAGCGGCCGACGCGGGAAGCGGCTGCGCAGGGAGGCGACGAAGAGGAGGTAGGGGGCGATGCCGAGGCCGACGCCGTGGAGGAAGAGGATGGGCGCGGTCGAGGAGGGGTCGACTTCTTCTTCTTCTTCTTCTTCTTCTTCTTCTTCTTTTTCTTCTCTGTCGTCGCCGCCGTCGCCGTCGCCGCCGTCGGCGGGAGAGAGAGAGAGGGGGGGGGAGGTTGAAGGAGAAGGAGGAGAGGGCGGAGCTTCTGCCTCCAAGTCCACGCTGAGCGAGAGCTCTCCTTCAAGCGAAGAGGCCAAGTCTGTCGGGGTGAGGCTCCTGCTGCTGCTGCTGCGCTGGCTGCGGCGGGGAAGCCGGCGGCCGAAGCGGGAAAGGGCAGGAGTTCCGTTGTCGTCGTCGCTGGTGCGGAGAGGGAGGAGGGGGGCACCAGGAGCAGCAGCAGCGCTCTCCTCCTCCTCCTCCTCCTCCTCCTCCTCCGTCGCCGCCCCTTCCCTCTTCTTCTTCTTCCTTTCTTCCTCGACGACAGCGGGGGGGAGGACCCAAAAATCGTAGCTGCTCCCCCTCCCGCCTCTGGCCCCCTTTTCGATTTCCACCCGCCCCATCCGAAAACCGGCGACTTTCAAAACCAAGACGGTGAAAAGCCGCATCCCTTCGAGCGCGAGCCTGAGCGCCAGCGGCGAGTGGACCACTCTGAGCGGCTCCCACAGGTGCGCCATGAACTGGAGGTCCGGGTTCCTCCCGGGCTCGAACGAGGTCGCGTATCTCTCCTGGATCCTCTCGACAAAGTCCGAGACCTCGGCTTGGTCGTCGGGTCCGAGTTCTGAGAGTCGCTGGGCGTAGAACCCGTAGGCGATGAAGTCCTCGACGTTTCCCCTGAGGATAGATTTGCGCGCGGCCCCGCGGAACCAGCCGACTAGGAAGTCGTCGAGGGAGATGATCTCGGAGAGGGAGAGCAGGCGCTGAGGAAGAAAAACGTGTTTGTTTTTGTTGTTGAGTTGAGTTGAGTGCGCCTTTTCGCCTCCTCTCTTCTCCCTGCCGCTCCCGTTGCCCCCCACCCCCTCCTTTCTCTCTCCCATCGTCCAAGAAAAAATCCAAAACCAATTCTTTAGAGTTACCTCTTTCAGCATCTCCATCCTCTCCGGCTCGATGGCGGCGTCGAGGACGGGCTCGGCGTGGATGAGCCGGTAGCTGAGAGGAATATTTTTTCCGTTCGAGTTTTTTTTGTGAGGGGGGGTCAGAAGAGGTGGAAACGCGACTGGTGACTGAATTGCCGCCTTTTGCCCTAGTCCTTCTCGCTTTCTGCTTCGCCTCTCATGATCTGATGAAAGGAAAGGATCGAGGAAAAGCCTCTGGAAGTGCGGCGGAGGAAAGAGCCGGGGAATAGGCGCGGCGGCGAGTAGTAACGCGTCGGGCGATGACGTTGCCGACGAGTTTTTTTCTCGTTCTTCTCGTCCGACGATGCGTTCCTTTCCTTTCCTCGTCGCTCGGGCCCAGGAGCTCGCCAAAAAAAAGAGGGAAAAAAAAAAGCTCCGAACTTTTTTCCTTTCTTTCTTTTGTCTTCTATCTCTTACCGATAGCGCTGCCACAGGTAGAAACCTCCCTCGGCAAGGACCACCAGAGCGACCAGAGGCGACAGTCGGGCAGCCAACGCTGCAGCCGCAAGAGAAAACACGAGCGCCGCAGCGTCAGGCGTCTCAAAAGGCGCCGGCACCGGTGCCGGCAACGATGGGCAACCGCTGCCGCAGCTACCGCTGCTGTCGGCACCGCATGCGTCTCCCGCTGCGGCCTTGGCTCCATCCGCCGCGCGATCGTCCTCCTCCGCGGCCGGGAGACAAATGACACTCATCGTGTCGCCCGAAGGAGCGCCGCGCCTTTTGGAGGCGAGGGAGCTGGGAGAGAGGAAGCAAGCAATGCGATCCTGTGACTAGTCGAGATGAAAAAAGAAAAAGTGAGGGCACAGGCTGGCGGTGCCAGGCGCGCCTCTTTCTTTTTCCTCTTCTCTCTTTCTCACTCTCACTTTTCTTTTCGTTACTTTTGACAAAAATCTCCCTCTCTTCTCTTTTCGCGATGAATTAGACTAAAGTTACGATCATGAACTGCAAAGGAGATCTGCCCGAGTGAAGCAAAAAAAAGGAAAGAAAAAGAGACTGAGAAAATCTTTTCCTCTCCGAAAAGAACACGAAAAAAAAAGTCTCTCTCTCTCTCTCTCTCTCTCTTCACTCGCTCTTGATCGCCCTGTACATCCCCCTCACGAAGGCCAGGCTCGCCCTCCACCCGACAAAGCCCAGCATCAACGCGAGGGCCCAGCAGGAGACGCCAGTGTACCCGAAATAAAAGGAACTTTGCATGAGCCCTTCCATGTCAGACTGCGCGAAGAAGAAGTAGAGCGCATACCCGGCGACGAAGAGGCCCGTCGAGGCGCCGCAGGCGAGGGAGCGCCACCACCACCTGTGGTCCTCGGCGGCGAGCTGGACTGTGTGGATGAGAGAAAGAAACGAAGCAGAAGGGAAAAGAATCGGGTGGGTGGGTGGGTGGGGGGGACGGGTGAGCGTGTTTTTTTGGAAAAAGAGGGGCCGGCAGGTCGGCAAAGAAAAAGAGCACAAAAAAAGAAACAAAAACCTAAAATGTACTCACAGTAGGTCAGCGCGACGGTGACGAAGGCCGTCACGAGCAGCAGGATGACGAAGACGATTGCGAGGATCGAGTAGATGGTGTAGGTCTTTTTCGTTTTCGTTTTTGTTTTTGTGGGGGGAGGGGGGGGGGAGTTTTGACTTTGATGAGAAGAAAACGACCGAGAGACGAACGAAAGAAGAAGAGCGTCCGAGAGGAAGGGGGAAAGAGAAAGCCGCCCTCTCCTCCTCACCTTGTGCCCCCACACGCTCAGGAACACGTAGTAAAGCTCGATGTAGATCGCCGAGAAGGGCAGGAACCCCGCGGCCAAGGCCTGCGGCCCCGCCCCCCGCCACCAAGGCAGCGCGGGCACCTCGCGGGCAAACCTCGCCGTCCTCGTGGGGGCATCGAAGGGCCGCGCCGAGTTCTTGCCGACGACGCCGCCGAGCAGCGTCAGCGGCAGCGTCGCCGCGGTCCAGCCGCAGAGCAGCAGGGCCACGGTCCCGGCGGGCAGGGCCGCGGTCGAGCCCCAGGCCCAGGCGACCGAGTTCGAGACCGCGAAGGCGCCAAAGACGGGCGCGGCCAGCACCGTGGCGGTTAGCAGCTGGCAGCGCACCCAGTCGCCCCCGCGCCTCGCGCCGCCGAGCTGCCTGTGGTAGGAGCCCGACACGTAGCCCGCCAGGCCCGCCGTGGCGCCGTAGAGGCCGATCAGGCTCGCCTGCATCGCGCCGCGCGCGTGCGGGTAGAAGAACCCGCACGCGGCCAGCGCAAACACGCCGCACGCCATCGCGGCCACCTGGGCCCCGGCGCCGAGCAGGGCGCAGAAGAGCGTGCGGTGCCTGGGGGGGCGGAAGACGTCGTGGGCCAGGTACTTCCACCCGGTCTCGTCGCAGCCGTCGTCGAGATCGAGGAAAAGCGGGTCCTCGAGGGGCTGCGCGCCGTTCTTGCCCTTGGAGGAGGACGACGACGAGCCGCCTATCGCGCCCGAGACGCCGCCGCCGGAGCTGGGCCGCCCGCCTTTCCCGCCGCTGTACCGGCTCACGTCGGCCCTGAGCACCCGCACCAGGATCGTCGCCAGGAACGCCGTCAGCAGCAGCACGGTGACGCAGCTGTTGGCGATCGCGAACCAGTGGACCTCGAGGTGCTGCGGCAGGAACGTGTCGCGGCGGTAGCGGTCCATCCTCCTCGCGAAGGGCACCGCGTCGGACTCGGTCCAGGACACGGAGTACGTGAAGTCCGCGCGCAACGGCGCGAGGGCGCCGGCCGGGAGCACGACGGACTTGGCCGGGTCGGTCCGCGCCGCGACGGAGATGACGCGGTCGCCGCTGAAGGTCGCGTCGAGGTGCAGGTGCGTGAAGAGCCTCACGGTCTTGTCCCCGGCCGCGCCTGCTCCGCGCCCCTGCTCTTCCCCTTCTTGGACCGTTCCCAGGAACCCGTAGACGGGCAGCTCGTCCGCCACGAACTGGAAATAGTAGTCCTCGAGGACGGCCCCTCGCAGGAGGTCGGCCTCGTCGGCGGACAGCGAGGTCGAGCACAACCTCGCCGGGCGGTCGGCCGGGATGTCGACGCCGAAGCGGAGCGAGTACGGGCTCGCGACGAGGCGGTTGCCGTCGACGACTTCGCCGAGGCCGCCGCCCTTCTTGCGGGAGAGCTCGTCGGGCTGGCAGAAGGGGAGCTTGTAGTACTGGTAGGTCTCGCTGCGAAGTATTTTTTTTGTTTTTTTTTGGAAGAAGAGGTTTGATGGGGTTGAGGTTGACGACGGCAACGGCGACGAGGAAGCGAAAGGAACGAGGAGGGAAAAAAAAGAAACAAAAAAAGAAGAGAAAAAAGATGGGGCGCCTTTTCGCCTTCTGGATGTCTCTCTTTGCTCAATCCACGTCGCGGAAAGGCAAAAGATCCACGTCCTCGAGCGCTGCGGATCACAGTTGAGCGAGTCTGGCGAGAGAGTAAGTCCTTCCCCCGGATGGAGAGCAGGCCATGGTCAAAGGAGAGCGTCCCCGATCGAATTCAAAAAAAAAATGGATCTCCCCCCTCCCCCCCTCCCCAAGCTTCCTCACCTCGGGTTCTTGAACGGCCCGACCTTGTTGGCGTACAGAACCACGCTGTCTCCCTCCTCGTAGCGCAGGGCGCCTCTCTTGGCAAGGGCGACGGGCGAAAAAGACGAGGCCACGGCGAGGACGAGCAGGAGGGCGAGCGAGCGCATCGGCGACGGCGCGCAGAGGCGAGTGACCATCGTTCTCCTTTCGCCCTTTGTCTTCTCCCTCTCGTTAGGAGGCTCGGCGGAAAATGGGGGCGCCAGAGGCTGCTTCTCTGATGTGTCCACGCGCTCTCTCTCGAAGAGAACAACGCGAGAACGAGCGGAGGGAGAGTCGAGGAAGATTGTGAAGGAGAAGAGAGGGAAAAAGCTCGTCGATTTTTTTTCTCTCTCTCCCTTCTTCCTTCGCCCCTCTCACTCTCTCGAAAGAAAGCAGCGACACCTTTGAAGCGGCGACTTTTTGACGACTTGACACGATGCTCTCGGCCTCGGTCCGCCGGGGAGGCTCGCTCCTGCTCTCGAGGCCTGCCCTGCTCGCGGCGTCTTCCCTGGATGCGCCCCTGATCGCGGGGACCTCTGCCGCTGGGGGAGGAGGATCCGGCGCGTTTCCTCCAGCGGCGACATGCTTCTCGCTCCCAAACGCTGGCCACGGCCACGGGCATCAGGCTCTCCGCGCCTCTTCCTTCCACTCGTCAGCGCGCTCTGACGCTGGAGGCGCCTACTACGGAGGCGGCGGGCCCTCACCTTCGAGCGCGTTCACGCAGGGGAGGCCGAACAGCTTCGTCAACTACGGCTTTCGGTGCGATGACTGGTTGATGGAAGGAGAGGAAAAAGCACCGGTCGTTTTCTTTTCTTCCTCTTCTTCTTCGACCTCCTCCGACCTCAACCCCCTTCTACCCTCTTTCTCCTGCACCGAAACCCTCCAAAAAAACTCACAGAATCGTCCCCGAGCAGACCGCCTTCGTCGTCGAGCGCTTCGGCAAGTACCACAAGACCCTGGCTCCGGGCCTCCACTTCCTGATCCCCCTGATCGACCGCATCGCGTACGCGCACTCGCTGAAGGAGGTGGCGCTGCCGATACCGAACCAGGCGGCCATCACGAAGGACAACGTCTCGCTGATGATCGACGGCGTGCTCTACGTCAAGGTCGTCGACCCGCGGGCGGCCTCCTACGGTGTCTCGGACGCGGCCTTCGCCGTGGTCCAGCTGGCGCAGACGACGATGCGCTCGGAGCTCGGGAAGATCACTCTCGACAAGACGTTCGAGGAGCGCGCCTCGCTCAACGCCGCGATCGTGGCCAGCATCCAGGACGCGTGCGCCGACTGGGGCCTGCGCTGCATGCGGTACGAGATCAGGGACATCCAGCCCCCCCCCGGCGTCAGGGCCGCCATGGAGCTCCAGGCCGAGGCCGAGCGGCGCAAGAGGGCGCAGGTCCTCGAGTCCGAGGGGCAGCGGCAGTCGGCGATCAACGTCGCCGAGGGGAACGCCGCGCGGGTGGTGCTCGAGTCGCAGGCCGCGAAGGAAGACGCCGTGAACAGGGCCGAGGGCCAGGCCGCGGCCGTGGCCGCGATGGCGCAGGCGGACGCGGGAGCGATCAGGGCGGTGGCCTCCGCGATCAAAGAAGGCGGGGCCGACGCCGCGGCGCTGCGGCTCGCGGAGCGGTACGTCGGCGCCTTCGGCCAGCTCGCCCGCAGCTCGACGACGATGCTCCTTCCCGGTCACGTCGGGGACGCGAGCGCGATGGTGGCGAGCGCGCTCGGGATCTACAAGCAGGTGGTGGGAGGGGGGAGCGGGAACGGAGGAGGAGGAGGTGGAGGTGGAGGTGGAGGTGGAGGCGGTCAGGGAAGCGGATTCATCACGAAAGGAGACGTTCTCAGCTCCTCCTCCTCGTCTCCTTCTCCCTCCTCCTCGTCTTCTTCTCCCTCTTCTTCCACGAACGCAACCGCGACGTCGCCTCTGACCCCTGCGTCGCGAGCGCCGACCGTGAGGCTGAGCAAGGCGGCCTAGAAGGGTAACAAGTTCAAGAAAGTGAGAGAGTTTTGGTGTAATGCATTTTATCGCAGACTTTTCCTCCCTCGCTCTTTCTTTCTTTCTTTCTTTCTTTCTTTCTTTCTATCTTTCTTTCTTTCTTTCTTTCCGCGAAAGAGCACATCATGTTCGTTCTTTTTACATTATCATCTCCTCCGCCCCCACCGCGCTCTTGTCGCTACCAGCCGCCGTCACCGCCGCCGCCTTTTTCTTCACGTCGCAGGAAGAAGCTCCGTCTTTCTTCTTGTCGACGCTGCCCCAGCGCAGCTCGAAGACGCGGGTCATCGCCTGGCCCGGTTCCAGGACGCACGAGGGAAAATCCGGGTGGTGGAGGAAGTCCGTGAAGTCCTGGGCCTCGAGGGCGATGCCGCCTCCCTGCTCGTACTCGTGGTTTCCTGTTTCGAGTTTTTTTATTGGAAAATAAAAAAAAGTAAGGTTTTGCTTCCTTTTTCTTCTTCTCTCTCTCACTTCTCTTTTCTCTTTCTCTCCCCCCCCCTATTTTCTCTCCCCCCCCCCCTCTTTTCTCTCTCTCCCCCCCCCCCTCTCTCTCTCAACAAAGAAAAAAGAAAACCAACCTTTCCCGAAAAGACCCTTGGGGTCGAGGTGATTCCCCGTGTAAATCTCGAACGCCGGCGCGCTCGTCCAAGCCTCCAGGGTCCTCCCGGAACAGGGGGACTCGAAGCGCGCCGCCCGGATCGGCGAGCCGTCCTTGGTCACCGAGCAGCCGATCGGCGCCGGCGCCCCCCTCGTCGGAGAGGGGCCCTTGTCGAGTTTCGTCGGCCTCGTCGTCGAGCCCTTGGCCTGCGCCAGCGTCTTGTTCCCCGTCACGAACATCACCTCGTATCCCAGCCCCGGCTCCGGGTCCGTCGTCGCGTTCCACGAGTCCCCCAGCGCGCGCCCCGCTTTTGCAGGAGAATGGAAGTCAAAGGGGCCTCCCGCGACGGGCTCGACGGCGCCCGTCGGCAAAGCCGTGCCGTCGGCCCTCAGCACGGCGCGGTGCGTCGCGTCGATCGTGGTCCGCAGCTGCTTGATGGCTCGAGGGCCCGCGGCGTGGCCGTCGAGGTTGAAGTACGAGTGCTGGGCGATGTTGACCGGAGTCGCCTCCCTGTTGGCCTCGTCGGCCGCGACGACCATCGTCATCCTCAGGGAATCGTTTCTCAAAAGGTACGTCACGGAGACGTCTAGCGCGCCCGGGAACCTTTGGTCGCCGTCCGGGGACCTGAGCGCGTACGTGGCCGAGTCCCGCGTCGAGCTCGCGAGGTCCCACCTGCGGTGCGCCCAGCCGGGGCCGGCCCCCCCGTGCAGCGCCGAGCCGTGGTCGTCGTTGGGGCTCAGCTTGTGCCTCTTCCCGTCGAGCTCGTAGGACGCGTCGGCGATGCGGTTGATGAGCCTGCCGACGACGACGCCGAACATCGGGGAGTTTGTGGCCGGGGACTGAGATTTAGAAAAAGGGGGGAGGGGGGAGGAGGAGGGAGGAGGGGAGTT
>Ga0315274_10002493_pt1 | contig 27689 bp, 23 predicted proteins | sample YL17G02_20_MG_FD_203700 | JGI IMG/M metagenome (GOLD analysis project Ga0315274, IMG submission 203700) | Sediment microbial communities from Yellowstone Lake, YNP, Wyoming, USA - YL17G02_20 | ecosystem: Environmental > Aquatic > Freshwater > Lake > Sediment | place: USA: Wyoming | collected...
CTACCATCCCCCCCGCGGCAGTCGCTGGGCCTACTCCACCGTCCAGAAGATGATGGCCAACGACGTCTACGCCGGCTTCCCCCACTTCGACCACGTCGAGCCCGAGTACCCCAGCCCCCACTACCCCGCCCTGTGGGATCCCGACACCCACGCCGCCGTCATCCGCGAGCGCAACCGCCGCCGCCGCGATCGCTACAACAAGACCGCCGGTTCCCCCCTCGCCGGCGTCGTCTTCTGCGCACGCTGCGGCCACCAGATGTCTCGCCAACTCGCGCACCACAAACACTGGTGGCTACGGTGCACCAAGCACGCCCACCGTTCCCACACCGGCCAGTCCTGCCACCGCAACTACATCCGCGAGGACCGCGTCGTCGAGCGCATCGCCGCCTACCTGGCCGCCCTGGCCACCCCCGCCGCCCTCGATGCCGCCCTGATCATCACCGACGACACCACCCAGCTACACCAGGAGATCGCTGCCCTCGGTGACCACCTGGCCGAACTCGAAGTCCGTCGCCAGCGCCTGGCCCTCGCCCTGGCTGCCGGGCAGATGGACCCCCAGGTCTACCGCTCCGCCGACGACCTGCTCCTCGCCGACGTCGTCGCCACCCGTTCTCGCCTCCTCGACCTCCAGGTCCTCCTGGCTGCTGCCCCCGATCCTGCCCAACGGCGCGCCGCCCTCGAAGCCCTGGCCGCCATCTTCCCCGACCTGGTGGCCACCGCCCCGCCGGTGCGTACCCGCACCCTCCTCCAGAACGCCGGCCTGCGCGTCGAGATCGAAGCCGGCGCCATCACCTCCACCCGCCTAGTGTGATTCCAGCGGCCACAGCATACTAGTGCCGTAGCCACCAGAACTACCTACGCGATCCTCACCAGCCAGCCATTAGCAACGTGTTGGCCGGTGGCACTCCCAGCGATAGTGTCCAGGTTCCCGCCAGAGTTCTGGTAGACAATGATCCTAATGTACTCGCCGGCCGCCATGTAGAACATTCCTGTCGTGACCAAGAGCACAGAGATCTGGTTCTCCGCAAGGACAAACTCAGAGTCAGCGAGATAGGTTGTACCTTGGTACTCCACGAGACACGACAGTTTCCTGATCCCATTGAATGCTGCCCAGCCCACGCCGCCGCCCGCCATGTAATATCCCGCGTGCCTCGCATACAGTTTCGTCGGATCGCCGATCGCCCAACCTGTCAGGTCAGTATCATTCACCTCGTCACTGAAACTCAGTGCTGTCAGCGTGTTGTGAGCGATGGTCTGCGCTGAATCCCGATACACTCGGCAGCCGAGCGCTGTGCTCGCGTTGACCGAGCCATCTATGTGCACATCGTTGTCATCCGGGTCACTGGCCGTGGACCCAACCCACAGGCCAGCCCCAACCCGCGCGTCTGCGCTCAGTCGAATCTCCCCCGTGGCCGCCGACGTCGCCGAGCCTACATTCAGGCCGGTGTCGACAGTGACCGAGTCAGGAGTCCTCCAGAGGTTGGCCGACATCCTGTACCACTGCACGTCGGTTCCGCACAGGAGCCCGAGAGTTGAGCCCGAGCCAGAGAGTTTCAGTTGGGCGGCAAAGGACGCGTTCCCATTCGAGTCAACGTACGCCACCTCTACCTCGGAGCTATCCTGGATCACTATCTTGTTCGCCCCGGCAGCATCGAACAACTTGTGGACGATGTTTCCTCCGCTGTTCCACGTAGTCTTCGGCCGCACCACCGTCGCTGGCCCATCCCACACGCCCACCACAGCGTACGTTCCGGCTGCCGACCTGAGCCCTGACCAGCCGGATGTTGACAGGTATACCTCGCTCACGGTCTCTACGGTGGCGGCCGGCCCCTCGGCCGTCAAGCTCGTAGTCGCAGTCGTATAGGTTGCCGTGGCTGCGCGGTTGCGCAGAGAGAACTTGTATGCCGAGCCACTTGCATAGGTCCACAACATCGCCCAGAAATCGTAGGTGGCGTCAAAGTCCTCGAAAATAACCCTTCCCGAGGAGGGTAACGCCCCCTCGATGTCTATGTGGACCCCCGTATTGTCAATGATGACCTTCCCGCCACCGGCTACCAGGTCGCCCTTGAGATAGGCATTGTCCGAATAGAACCCGTACCCCGTCGGATTCAGGTCCGCGTCCACAATCCCCGCCAGATTCCCCACTCTTACTTTCGTCGTCAGCGTCGTCCATGGCGCGCCCGCGTGTGTGAAGATGTCGATGAACGGCCCGTTCGCCGTCACCGCATCCAGCACGATCCCCCCCTCACCCGACGCCCCGTACCCCACCACCGCCGTCCCCGCCCTGAACACCGTCCCCGCCACCGACCCACTCTGCCGGGAATAGTTGTAGGTGCCATCCCCGTTGTCAGCGGTCACCTTCAACCACACGTCCCCCGTCCCATCCTTCAGCCGCACGATGTCATTGACCCCGAACCGCCCCGCCTCTCCCACGTTGAACGATCCCGACGCGGCGATGGTCAGATCCTCATCCAACTTCGCCGCGTTCGGCGTCACCAACAACTGCCCCGCCTGCGCGTGGATTTCCCCGTACTTGAACACCGCCGTCCGAATCTCTCCCCGCGCCGTAATGTTCCCGAACTCTGCCTCGGTTGGCGTGATCCTCCACCCCTGCGTCCCGGAGGTGAACGGGTTCGACGTCAGATATCCCGCCCCGCCCACCGTGATGATCCCCGCGCTATCCAGCAGCACGACGTCGCCCGTCGCCTGGATCTGCGTCGCCGTAATGTCCCACCCGCCGATCGTCCCCGACGTCGCCGTGATCGTCCCCGTAATCGTCGCACTGGTGGCCACCAGCGCCCCCGCCGCCGTCACCCGGAATGGAGCGGCTGCCGGGTTCTCTGCCCCTGCGTAGAACGGATAGTCCACCGGCCGTAGACCCACCCGTCCCGCCCCCGTCCCCGCGTACAGGTGGCCGCTCGCGATCGTCCACCCCGCGATCTCCCCGGCGCTGGCGTAGATCGTCCCCCGCACCACCACGTCGTTGAATTCCGCCGACCCATCCGCCTCGATCTGCCAGCCCGCCGATCCCGAGACGAAGTTGGGCGAGCGCGTCAGCCCCATGTTGATCTGGGGGATGGTGGTCGTATGGACGTGCGTCTCCCGCTGCGCTCGCGCGTACGGCGACTGCGGCTCCCAGCCATCCCCCATCCACACCAATGTATCGCCCATCTGGGGCGCCCGGGCGTGCACCGAGAACTGAATCTCCATCCTACCCCCTCAACCCCACTCCCATCTCTGCCGACTCGAACACGCGAGGATACTTCTGATACACATCGAGCTCCCAGAGATCGACCACCCCCACCACCGGCACCCCCCCGATCTTCAGGTGGAGCAGCTTCTGCGCCTGCGTAAAGTCCTTCATCTCCACGTCCGGCCCCTGATGCCAGTATTCCCCCTGCACGCGCCAACAATAATACCCATTAGACGATAGGTTGTACAGAACAAAGTCCACCACCGCCCCGCCGCCGCCCGCCGCCCGTCCCCCCATCTGGTGCGACTGGAACTCAAACTCCAACTTCCGCTTCTCCAGCCACACGTACGTGCACAGTTCCGGCAGCGTCCCCACGATTCCCTTCTGCTGCAGGTCCCACACCTCACGCGCCCGCGTCTCCCCCACCACCCGCGCCCACACCCGCAGCGCCTCCGGCACCAGGCTCATTTGCAGCGATGCCCCCGCCTCCCGCCCCCCTCCCACCACCGGCTTGTACGCGCGCGTCGGCCCCGTCCGCCCGATCTTCGCCACCTTCCCGATCCGCGTCAGCTTCATAGATACTTCCAGGATACTTCCAACTGCCTCACCTGACCGCCAGGTTGATCCCCAGCATCACCGCCGCCGTCGCAAACGCCAGCGACGCCCCGACCAGCGCCTGCGTCATCTTGTCGATCTTCCGCCCCACCGCCTCCATCTGCTGCTCCAACCTGTCCACCCGCTCCTCCACCCCCTGGCCAAACAGACAGCCGTTGCGATCCAGGCAGCGTGGGTAACCGTTCTCCTCAGGAGTCACTAGCCTACCTCCACCAGGTTGATCGAATACACCGACCCGTACCGCACCGCCCCTGCCCCCTGCTCCCGCTGGTATCCGCCCTCGCCGACCGAGACTACCTTCACCGTCTGCGCCGTTCCGTCCGGATCGTACAACGTGAATTGGCACGCCCGCTTCACCCACCCATCGAGCGCAGCGCGCAATTCGGCCGCCGAATGTGGGTACGGATTCCCGGCCAGATCCACCATCGCGTCCGCCGCCCGTACCTGCAAGGCATAGATGAACCGATCCAGCACGTTGTTCTGGTACCGCACGAACATCGCCTGCACCTTCGGCGTCAGCGTCTTATCGTCCGTGCTCAGCACCAGCTTGAACCGGAACTCCCGCCCCGCCGCCCGGCTCGCGTACACCACCACGTCTGCCTCCGGCGCCTCCGAGAGTGCCGTCTCCAGCACGAACGTATCGCTGTCGGTGATACTGGCCACCTGGCGCACCTCCGTATTGATCCGCACCCAATCCCCCGCTGCCATATCCGTCGTCACGCTACCCGAGGCCAGCTCGATCGTCGTCGTCGTGCAGCCCGTCGTCGTCACCTTCGCCGCAAAGGTGGACGATGGGAACACCAGCCCCTGCCGCGGCCCGTTCGTCACCCGCCCCAGGAACGTCCACTGCCCGCTGCGGTCCACCTCGTAGAACACGTCCACCACCTGGCTGGACGTCACCCCCTCCGCCCGAATCACCAGCTCGTGCAAATCCTTCACCACCTCCAGCAGCTCGCTCCCGATCCACGACGTCTCCAGCTCACCCGAGGCGTTGAACTCGTAGCCCGTGTACTGGTACGGGTTGTCGCTGTAATCCGGCAGTAGCAGATAGCGCGTCTCGCTCCCCATGCCATAGTACAACCGCGAGGGCGAGCTCAATGTCTCGAACCCCAGCGCCTGGATCACCTGCCCCGTCTGCTCGCACCGTTGCATCTCGTGCCAGCCCCCCTGGCCACCGTAGCCCAGGATGCTACTATACCCACTCGCCCCCGCATCCACTGCCGCGAACAACCAGTTGCACGTACCCACCAGCGCCTTGATCTTCCCTGCCCGCGTCGCCGGCAATCCCATCCCCTGCTCCGGCCCCACCGCCGCCATACTATCCCCATTCCAGCGATACAATCCGAACGACAGAGGAATGTACATGCAGCCCGTCTTCGACCACATCATCATCCCCTTCCCGTTGTCCGCGCTTTCCTGCGTCGCCCAGCTCAGCAGCGGATACGCCATGTCCGCCGTCATCCCCCACAACCGCACCGCCGTCGCGCACACGATCATATCCCGGTACCACTCCATCGCCGTGATCTCGTAATCCCCCGACCCCACCTCGATCTCGCTCGACCAGGTCGTCCCATCCGCCGTGTAGTACAGTTTGTGCCGGCTGCCCGCTGTCGGATTCGTCCGGTGCAGGTATCCTCCCCCCGCCTTCAACAGATTCGCCTTGACCGGTCCCGTCGCATCCACCCACGGCGGCGTCCCGTTGAAAATCCGCACGTCGTCTTCCGTCCCCCGCGCCACCCACAGATACCCCCCCCACACCTCCATCGCCGTGACCTCCGCATCCGTCACTGCCTCCGAGACCGTCCACGTGGCCCCGCCCGAGTCCCACACGTACACTGTATCCCCCGCCGCGCAGTACCACTTACCGCTGAACCGCGCGAACCCCACCACCCTATCCTCGAGTAATTCCCGGTTCACCCGGAAGAACAAGTCATCCGTCCGCGCCGACCACGACCCGCTATCAATCTTCCGGCTCGCGTTCCCCGTCGCGTACGCCGCCGCCGTGCCCCCCCACACCACGTAACAGCCCTTCGCGTCCGCCGTCGCCGGTCCCTCCACCGTCACGTGATACGTCGCCGATCCCGTCAGCGCCTGGCTGCTCGACCACACCACCTCGATCCACCGGAAGTCCTCCGCCAGGCTGGCGTTCATATCCACCGTCGTCGTCTTCAGCACCCCGGCCGGCAGTCCGCCGCCGCTATCGTCGCACAGACTCACCGTGTACGTCCCCGGGTGCCCCACCTTCTTCAAATACAACTGCACCAGCGTGCACGTCATCCCCGCTACCGGTGCCTGGAAACTCATCGCGTACCCGATCTTCGAGAACACCACCTCGTACAGGCGCCGCGGCTGCCCACCCCCGATGGCCCACTCCACCTCGTACGATCCCACCGTGCAGGTGGACGACACCCGCACCCAATACATCGTGCTCGCCGCCACCGCCAGCGTCGTGGCCAGCGTGAACGTCACCCACGCGTACGACGTCCCCACGCTCGCCGCCGCCACGTCCACCCCCGATAGTTCCGCCCCCACCGTCCCGTTCACGTTCGCGTGGATGCCCAGCCGCACCACCGCGTTCGGGCTCCCCGTCTTCTTCACCCGCACCTTCACCGACGTCACCCGGTTCGTCATCCCCGGGTTTCCCACCGTCACGTAGAAGGTATAGTTCCCCCCACCCGAGATCGTGGAACCCACCGTCGCCATCGTTCCCGGACTCAGCAACAGGCTGCCCGGATACCCCAGCCCGTACTCCTTCGCGCTCCCCGGCTGATACTTCGGGTACGTTCCCGCCGGGTCTTGCGGCAGTGGGCCCAGCGTCAGTTGTCCCTCGATGCGCGATTCCACATTGTGCGAATCGAAGTAAGCGGTCGCGTCCTCCAACCGTTCCTGCCCCCGCCCGGCGCGCCAATCTCGCTGGCTGAGCAGTGACCACTCCGTCAGGTCCTGATCCTGCGTCGCCCCCTTCGATGCCTTCGCCGCGTACGGATTGATCAGCCGCCGCGAGAACCCCAGCGCCGGCGACTCCGTCAGCAGCAACCCCAGCTCCTCCCCGCTCTCCGGATCCGCGAACCGCACGTGATATCGAGCATCAGCCATCCCTCACCTCACCCCCTGGCCCTCGCCCACCGTGCCCCGTGCACCGTCCCCGCCGGCTGCCAACGCGCCGCCCTCGCTCGAAACCGCTCCGCGATCTCCATATAGTACTGCGCCTGCGTCAGATGCGCCCGGTACCCCGCCGACTCGGGCGCCCTACTCGCTGCCATATCGTGCAGCCAGTACAGCGCCCACGACGTCACGAACTCCACCGCCTCCCGCTCCGCCGGCTCCCCGATCCCCAGGCTGCTACTGTCCGCGGCCAACTCACTCAGCCTGGCCAGGTAATCCAGCCGCAGATCGTCGTCGCTATCCACCCCGTCCAGGCTGTCGAAGTACAACACCTGCGGCGCGCCCGCCGTCCCCGCCACACGCCAGTTCCTGCCCGGCACCTGGCGCCAGGCCTCGTCGCTCGCATTCCTCACCCACACCGCCAGCACCCGCACCAGCCCCGCCGGCAGATTGTACTCGTAATCGTCGGCCACCAGCGTCACCGTCGTCGTATCCACCACCTGCGTCAGCCACGTCTCCCCCGCCGCCCGGATCCCCGCGTTGACCGCGGCGATGACGTCCTCTCGTTTCGCCGGCAGCAGCTCGTACGTGTCCCCACTGGCCGGCGCTGCCGTGAACGCCGGGTCCACCGTCAGCGTCGCCGTGCTCTGCACGAAATCCGTCACCGGCCGCTCCTCCGCCTCCGGCGCGGCGTGCGCTCCACCGGCGTCCGTCACAATGTACAGGTGATGCCCGATCCAATAGTCGTTTGGCTCGTACAGTTTCGCCGTGTCAGCCAGCGTCGTCGTGCTCCCGCCGGTGGCCGTCGAGCGCCGGTACATCCCGAACCGTCGCGCCACCTCTCCCACCAGGTCAGCCCGTGTCTTCGCGGTCATAGTTGTATCGCCTCCAATCCAGCAGGTCCCCGTTGTCTCGCATCACCCCCAGCAACCCGTAGGCCAGGACATTGACCAACTGCTCATCGTCCTTCTTATCCAACTCCGCTTGATTCATCAGCGTGTGGATGATCTCGTGCCATAGGGTGTGGTACTGCTGCTGGTAACCAAGGTTTGCCTCGATCTCGATCCGGCATGGGCCGTGTAGCACCTGCCCCCACATCTGCTTGCCGTCTTCGTCTCGCAGGCCCGTCACCTCGATGATGGTGTATGTCACCGGCCCGATCCGGATCGCCTGCGGTAGCCTTCTCACGTCATCTGTTGACATAAACGCTGACCTCCGTTATAATGAACACGGTACCACGCGAGGATGACCCGCGCGCGTGAGGGATAGCCCGGCCATTTGGAACCCTACCCGCTGAAGGGTTGTGGCCCCGACAGGCCCGCCGGTAAATCCCCCGGGTCACTCCTCATCTCACCACCACCTGCTCGACCGCACCTTCCACCAACCCGGCGTCTGCCTCGACGAACTCTGCCAACCCGCTGACCACTTTCCGCGTCGTCTCTGCCCGCACCAACTCCTCGAACTCCACCGTAATGCACGGCACATCCGGGTGATCGCCCAAGAATTGCAGCGCTCTCAGCTCGTACTCGTGGATCAACGCCGCCCACCGGTCGTTCGCCCACGTGGCCATCTCCGCCAGGCCCGCGTCTTCCTCCCCCGTCTCCACCGCCAGCGCCGAGGCCTCCCGCGCCCGCTTCGCCAGCGACTGCAGCATCCCCCACTGCGAGCGCACCGTCCGCACGATCCGCACGTCCTGGACCCCTACCTGCCGGATCGCCTCCCACCACACCGGCATCGTGATCGCCGTCCGTGGATCCTTCCACCCCCACACCCCGCGCGCCCGCTCCTTCCACCTCACGATCTGCACCATCTGTGGAATGAACCACGCCCCCACCTCCCTGATCCGCGTCGCCTCGGGTGGATCCCCCCAGTGGCCACCGGCTGCGTGCACCAACTCCACGTTCACGTCGAAGAAATCCACGTCCTCATAGTACCCCTGCGGATTCCACTGGTTGGCCTCGAATAGGCGGTCCCCCATGTTCACACCCAGGTGGTGCAGCACGTTGGCCACCGCACTCGTCCCCGAGCGGTGCATCCCCAGCACGACCACGATCATCCCGCCACCTTGCGCTCGCTCATCGCCGCCGCCACCCCCTCCGGCGCCCGCACCGTCAGCACCCTGTGCCAGGGGATGAACGTATACTCGGGATCCTGCCCCTGCCCCTTCAGCCAGAACCCTTCCTCGATCACCGACCTTACGAACTCCGCTGCCTCTGCCGCACCCGGGAGATGGAACACCTCCTCCCGGATCGCCGACGCCAGCCCCCACTCGAACGCCACCGTCACGGCCACCGTCGCCAGCGCCACCGGCTTCAGCAAGAGCTCCTTCTGTGCTCGAGTCAAACCCGGCTCCCTCTTCGGCTTCACCACCACCACCCGCGGTCGGCTGTCTGCCGTCGCCTTCTCGTCACCCATCCCTCTCCCCCTACTCGTACGCCACACTGACCGTCGCGCCCGACCCGCTCAGCGTCGCATAGATCCCCACCGCGAAGTAGATCGGCGGATCGAACGTCACACTGTCCCCCCCGCCGGTGGGCGCTGCCATCTTCCACTTGTTCGTCCCACTCCCCGCCACGCTATCGTCCAGGATCACCGTCCCCGCCGCTGCCGCCCCGCCGGCCAGACTGATCGCGTGCACGAACCCGGGCCCCGCCTTCACCGCCCCCGTCGCATCCAAGTACTTTGCTATCGCACTACGCATCTCCATCCTCCTCATCTTTCTTATCGTTCATTTCCCTATCCGTGGTTTTCACCCCCACCACGTACACCTGCCGGGCGATCACCTCGTGCTCCTTCCCCGCCCCATCCGTCCCCACCATTCGATACGGCCCCAGCCGCGCCATCTTCGCCTTCAGCCCTGCCGCGGCTAGCACACTGCGCAGCAGCCCCACCGTGAACCCGCTGCGGTGCACCCGCTCTCCCTGGCCGTAGATCACCCCAAGGGTGAACCGGTCTGCCTCGTGCTGCTTCGCGATCTGCTCACACGCCCAGGCCAGGTCCGGCACCACCAGGTGCAGCTCCCCCCCCTCCCGTAGCCAGCCCACCCAGCACCGTACCGCTTCCACCACCTTCGCCCCCTCCACCAACTGCAGCACGTGGCTGGCCAGCACCGCATCGTATGGCGCTTTTCCACTGGCCTCACTGATCGGTTCGTCTACCGCCCAGCCCACGATCTCGGCCCCGGGCCACACCTCACCCGCCACCCCCTCCTGCCCCCCGCCTGGCGCGACGATCTCCAGCACCCTCATCCTACCGTTCCCCTTGCTCATTCTCCATTCTCCATTCTCCATCCTCGCCCATCTGCGCCCGCACCGCCGCGTAACTCCCCAGCGTATCCTTCACGTCCTGGAACCGTTGCCGCGTCGTCGGCTCCGTCCCCACGTGCTGGCACTCCACCGCCGTGTCCACCGCGATCCTGAACCCACACCGCAGCGCCATCTCGCAGAAGAAATGATCCTCCGTCCGCCCGTGCTCGAACGCATAGAACGGCCACTCCTCCGGCTCCACCGGCCCGGCGATGGGCTCCACCACGTACCCCCGCACCTGGCCCGGCCCCATCACCACCCCAGGCTGGAGCGGCTCGCCTTCCCGCATATCCTCCCGGTGCACCGCCACGAACGTCCCGTTGCTCACCCGGCCGTATACCCGGTACTGCTCCTGGATCGTCGAGAACACCCGCTCCCGGATCAGCGTGCACCCCATCCCCACACTGTCCACGTACACGATCTCCCCCGGCTCGAACCTGGCCAGCGGAATGTACAACCCGTTCGGCCTGCGCTGATAGGCGATCGGATTGAACGGCGCGCTGCGCGAGTAATAGATCCCCGCCGCCACCTCGCACGCCCCCACCTCCAGCAGGTCCACCAACCACTCCACCGCTCGCGGAGGTGGAATCGTATCGTCGTCAATGAACCACAGCGCCTCACTGTCCCCGGCATCCAGGAACGTGGCCACCACCTTGTTGCGGTTATAGTCCGTCAGCGCCGACCCGATCACGATGAACCGCTCGATCTCCACCTTCCCCCGCCGCTCCAGCGCCAGCAGCTCCGGCATCAGCGTGGACCACCACTTCTGCTCCTGGTTCTTATTCGCTGCGATCCCGACGTCAATCTTCATCTCTAGTCCACCGCCGGCGTACCGTCCCCCTCCACCACCTCGACGCTGTCCGCCCCGATCCGCTCCCTCAACTGCTCCAGCGTCAACCCCGGTTCTTCCTCTGCCGCCGGCTGCCGGCTGTCCGCCGTCGCCTTCAGCAGGTCCTCGCACAACTGCAGCGCCCCGCTCACCGCGTTCAGATTCGCGATCACCTGGCCGCGCTCCTGCTGCAACTGCTGCCCCTGCCGGTCAATCTCCACCAGCCGCCGGTCCAACTCCTGCCCCTGCCGCTGCAGCGCCGCCTTCCTCTGCTCGATCACTCCGCTCTCCACCCCTGCCATTCTCCGCCTCGCCTTCCTCCGCTTCCTCATCCGTTCCTCCGATCCACATCGCATGGGGGCAGGCGTCACCGCCCGCCCCCTCTCCTACACGTCCTTCTCGATGACACGCACACTCACCGTCACCGTCCACACCTTTCCCGTAGGGACGATCGCATCCAAGATCTCCTCACCCTTAGGTGACGTTTCGATCTTCAGATGCTTCCCCGCCGTCACTTGGAACGTGCCATCTCCGTCCTTCCGTACCTCGTGCAGCGTCGAGTCCACCAGCGTAATTGCCATCGCTCACCCCCGCCCCTACTCGTTCGTCACCTTCGCCGCCGTAAAGATCGGGATATAGTACGTCGTGCCGCCCACGTCCAGCTTCAGCAGCCCGTCTGCGTTCACGTCGTGCGACGTCTCTCCCGCCACCGTCGAAGTGATCTTGACCCCGTCCTCGTAATCGGTGCCGCTGCCGAACCCGATCACCACGTCGCAGCCGTCCACGTACAGCGCCATCGGCCAGTTCGCCCGCGTCGGGTGCGAAGCGTTCACGTGCGCCACGAACGCCGCGATCTTGCCGTTGTTCGTGAACCCGCTGGTCAGTATGCTGTCGGCAACGAACGCGCCCATGATCCCCGTGTTGGTCACCGTATCCGCGTCCGACATCAGCGTACCCACCACCGACCCCATATAGCTGCTCGTGCTGGCCGGCCCCGTGAACGTCCCCGCGATCTCGATGTGTCCCCACACCGCCCCGGCGTTGCCCGTGCCCAGTGCCGTGGTCCCGGTAAAGTACAGCTCGTTCCAGTTCGCGAACACACTCACGTTCCCCGTCTGCGCCGCCGTGCACGCCAGTTGATGGTAGGCCGCCGCGTACGCACCACTCCCCAGCGCCGCGTTGATCCGCCCCGCCACCTGGAACACCATATCCGGGTCCGTGCCGTTCAGCAACACGCCCGTTGCGCCCACGCCCCAGTCGTGCGCCCCAAACCGCGCCTTGCTCTGCAGGTAGAACTCTGCCACGTCCGACCCCAGCCCCGTCGCCGCCTCCCCACGCAGGCGTTTCACCCAGGGACAGAAGTCAGCCGGGTCATACTTCGATCTCGTTCCGCTACCCATCTCTGTATCCTCCTGGTTGATTCAGAGGGCGATCCACGTGGACCGCCCTCGTCATCCACCCACGTGGTTCATCAGCTCGTCGTGCTGATGGACTTCATAAACCCGTGCGCCTTCCCGTTCTTCACCACCAGGCCATACTCCCCTACCACCTGGCCCTTGGTCGAGTCGCCCGTCTTGGCCAACTCTTCCTGGAAGAAGGGATCGAACGCCACGAACCCGATGTACTGGCTCTCCACCACGTACAGCTTCGCGCTCGGGCACCACCGGCTCATCAAGATCTTCAACACACCGAACTCCGTCTCGACCTCGCTGATGGTCACCCCGCCGCGCTGCTCGTCCCGCGTGGTCCGCACACTGTCCGCGTAGAACCCGCTGATCTTCCGCTTCACCCACGAATTGCAGATGATCAGGTCCGGATTGCCTCCGTCGCTCCAGCAGTCCTGGACCAGGTCCTCGAGATCCTTCTGCACCAGCGCCGCGCTGGCACCCGACTTCGTGTTGTTCGTCGCGAACGTCTCCAGCCCGCCGAACGCCCGCGGCGCCGTCGCACTGCCGCTCTTGCGCTGGCCACGGAAGAACGCCTTCTCGATCAGCCGGCTCAGCTCCGGGATCTTCTTCGCTGCCTGATAGTCGAACTCCTCGGCGATCCCGTACTGGCTGATCTTGTTCCCCGACCGCGTCACCTTCACGTCGTCCTGGAAGATCTGCGTGTGATTGTAGGGGGCCACGATGTCGCTGAACGCCCGCTCGTAGTCCGCGTCCGCCCCTTCCAGTCGCGCGTGGTTGATCAGCGTGATGGTGGCCGCCGAGGCGTGCGTCGCCTGCGTCCCGCCAAAGTTGCGGGTCACCGTCACCTTGTTGTCCGTAGCCGAGGCGTCGCTGATCCACATCATCTCTGCGTCAATCTCGATGATGTCCCCCGTCTTGTGGATCGAGCCGTCCGTCACACTGAGCGACGTCGCGTTCGTCGTGCAGCTCGCCGCCAGCGTATCCGTCAGCCCGGCCAGCGTATCCTCCAGCCACTCGATTTTGGTTCCTGGCCAGTTGACCAGCCGGAACTTGCCGCTGTCCCCGTCCAGGCCAAAGTACGACACCACCGGCGTGTCACGCGGATCTATGATGTCGATCAGATCCGCGATGACCCGCTTCTGTGCAGTCGTATCCGAATACGTAGTCTTGGGTTGATCTGAAACTGCCATCTCACTTCACCTCGTAAGAGTGTGTGTGACGGCTGTCTCCTCGCATCCTGCTACTAGACATCCAACCCCTGCTTGCGGTACTTGGACTTCAGCCGCGCGTACGCGCCGACGTCACCCGTATGCCGCAACTTCGCCTTCTCCGCCTCGAACTCTGCCCGCAGGTCCCGAGGCCCAGCCGTCCCCGTTGCCGTGCTGACCTTCGTCACGCCGGCCTGCGTCAACGCTTCCGTCTTCGCCGCCTGCGTCGCGTCCGCCACCACGGACTGTTGTTGTTGTGTCAACACCTGGGCCTGCAGCGCCTTCACCTTCGCTGCGCTCGTCGCCAGCCGCACCAACCCTTCTGCCGATGGCTCGTCCCCCCAGTCCAGCCCGGGCGTGTTCGGCTCGATCCCCAACTCCTGCAGCAACTCCTGCGCCTTCGTCACACACCGTTCGCGCTCGCTCATCGCTGCCTCGCGTTGGCGGGTCTCCGCCTGCAACCGTCCGATCTCAGACTGATAGTACTGCGCCACCTGCTCCGGGTCTGCGTCCTTCAACTGCGCCTGCGCCATCTGGCGCTGCATCTCCTGCATCTGTCGCTGCGTCTCCGCCATCTGCTGCCGCAACTGCTCCGCTTGCCTATCGCGGGCAGCCTGGTACTGGCGAAACTCCGGTAACTGCGACAGATCAACCTTCTTCTCCGCCGGGGCTATCGGCTGCGGAGTCTCGGCTGTCGGCTGCTGGCCGGCAACGGCTCCCTCGCCTGTCGCCTGCCCTGCGCCAACTCCTGCACCCTGCTTGTCCAACTCCTCGGTCATCTTCATCCTCACTTCCTACGCGCTCCAGGAAGCCTTCTGACAGTGAAGCTCCCTCAGTTGGGGCTCGGGCCCCTATTCAGTTGTAGGAAAGCCTCCTGGAGCATCGTAGCCTGGGTGCCTCAGGCACCCCTACGCCAGCCCTACGCCTTGTAGCGCCGGGCCTCGACTCGCTTCGCCCGCACCGCCTTGCTGATCACTGTGTAGGTCACCTGCGATGCAAAGTAAGCCACGAATCCCAGACGGATCGCCATCACGACCCCGTCCTTGCCACACGCCGGGGGCTTCACGCCCAGAGTGATACCCGCGCATCCCAGCCCCACCAGCGCCAGCGGAATCAGCAGGCAGCCGACCAGGAACACCAACCGCTTCCACGTATCCCCGACCGTCTGCCACTTCTGCGCCAGCCCGGGCACCACCTCCAGCGCCAGCGATATGATCCCGGCCATCACCGCCGCGATGATCTCCGCCGACAACTCCGGGTCTTCCTCCTGCTGCACCTGTGCTGCCACCACCGGCCCACCACCTGGCGCCGCCAGGGGTGAGACCGTAGGCTCCGGTCCCTCGCACCCGACCAACACCAGCACCAGGGCGATCAGCACGACCGCCGCCATCACTATGCCTTTCTTCCTCAACATCTCGAACTCCTTTCCGTAAGTGTATCGGACCTGATATACTTCCGCCGTCCGCCGTCTGCGGTCAGCGGTCACTCCCTCTACTCAGCAGCCCACTCAACAAATTGCCCAGTCGCTCCATTAGGCCCGCCGTCTCGGTACTATCCCTCAGCATCTTCTCCGCCCGCGCGATGTGCTGCTGCGCTCGCTCCACCCGCTCCGCCGCCCCCGCCCGATCCGGCTGCTCCTTCTGTTGATCCTGCCTCTCCTCGCTCATCCCCTACATTCCCCCATATCCATCCGCGTTCATCTGCGTTTGTCACCCGGTGTACTCACCGGCTTCATCCGCGTTCCCGTCCCCTAATACTTCGTCCGCCACTTCCCGACGATCCATGGCACTCCCTGCGCCCGGTACGGCTTCGCGTACTCCTTCTTCGGCCCCCACGGCGACACCCGCTCCATGAACACCTTCGGCGTCCATTGCGCCTGCCTCTCGAACGCCCACGGCACCAACCCCTTCTTCTTCCCCTTCCCCTTCTTCTTGTAGTACCGGCGAGGGCGTGGCACGTACGCCGCCCGCGCCTTCTTCCCCCCCGTCGTGTACGTGGCCACCGCTGCCCCGCCCGTCCCCTTGCCCTGATAAAAGTACGCCCACACCTCGTGTCCCCGCGCCGCACCCCACTCATCCCGCAAGTCAAAGTACTGCCCGATCTCCGGATGCTTCAGCTTGAACGTCTTCCGCTCCCCGGAGGACAGCGCATAATACCGGTCGAGCAAATCCTGCACGTTCTCCCCCACCTGCTCCTTCACCGCCTGGTTGAACGCATCGTTCTGCTCCCGCGCCTGTGTCCAATCCGCTGCCGACAGCCACTTATCCGGGTCCTCGTTCTCCGCCCGCCACTGCTCCAGCCACTCCAACGCCTTCTGGTACTGCTCCGCCGTCGCGGTGCCCCGCGTCTCCGCATCGAGCGCCAGCTTCACCAGCGTATTCTCGCGCGCCCCCTGCCCCATCCGCCCCGGTGGCAACTGCTCGTTCAAGAAATCCCAGAACGCAGAAGAGGCCTCCGACAGTGCCCGCTCCTCCGGCGGCTTACGCAACGTCGCCGCCTCCGCCACACCCGGGAACGTCATCCCCGCCACCGCGGCGCGCAACTCCTCCGCCGTCCACCGGCCCGGGTACATCTTCTCGATCTGCCCCACCAGGTCGGCCCCCTTCACCTCACCCGCCCCCTCCACGTACCGCTCGTACGCCTTCCCCTTCTCCATCCCGCCCTCGACCGCCTGATTGTACGCCTCCCACGCCGGCCGGTACACCGTCTCCTCCCACACCCGCTGCGCGGCCTGCGTCGGCCGGTCGTTCCTGCGCCAATACTGCTGCACCGCCGCCTGGTCCACCCCCGCCAGCAACTCCGCCGGCGTCGCCCCCATCTTCCCGGCGATGGCCACCAGCGCCGCGTTCCCTTCCATCCGCGCCGGCAACTCCTGGAAAAATGCCGCCACCGCCGCGTTGTATGCCTCGTAATCCGGCTGCCCGTTCGCACCTGCGAACTGCGCCACCCGTGGCATCGCCCCACTCACCGCACCGAGGACCTCTTGCTGCCGGATCTGCGTCACCTCTTCCGGCCGGGCCCCGTACACACTGCGCGGCTGGTACCCCGCCCCCTCCTCCGCCTGCTCCGTCAGCCCCATCCGGTCCCGCAACTGCTCCAACTGCGCCCGCTGCTGATCCTGCAGCTCCTGGATGCCCGCCCGGTTCCACGGCTCCCGCCGTGCCAGATCGTCCATCTCCTGCGCGTATTCCCCCTGGATGCGGTCCCGCTGGGTACGATACTCGTTGTAGCGCGCTTGCTCCCCCGGCGTCGTCCCCGTGAACTCCGCCGCCCCGGGCAGTGCACTCCCTGCCAGCCGCCGCGGTACCGTCTCCGGATGCGCCGCCCGCCACGCTTCCAACCCGGCCCGGCTGCCCATCCCCGTCAACGGCGAGTACTGCGTCCCCCGCTGCTCCCGCTCCAACTCCAACTGCCGTCTCTCTCCGGAGGGGAACATCGCCAGCGTCACCCCGCCCGCGAACGACGACCCCGCCCGCAGCCCGCGCTCCAACCCCGCCCGCTGCACCGCCGTCTGCAGCAGCGTCTGCGCCTGCAGCACCTGCGGCTCCGACCAGCCCTGGTCCCGCGCGATTCTCAGCACCGCGTCGCTGGCCACCGGTGGACCTACCCGCCCGCTCTCCCAGCCCATCGCCTCGTTCAAGCGCAACTGCCCCGCCTCCACCAATCGCTGCAGTTCCTGTGCTCGGAGTGCATCCTGCGAAATCTCCGGGTTGTCCGCGGACATATTGGCCAGCATCCGGTTCACCCGGTACGCCTGGTACGGTTCCTGCTCCGGCATCCCCACCATCCGTCTCACCGGCGCCTCGATGTTCACCCCACCCGGGGCCCCAATCCCTGCCGCTGCCGTCGCCGCCTGGATCGCCCCCGTGTGCGGCAACACGAACCCCATCTCCTCCCGCTTCCCGATCCAGTTGAAATACTGGAGTGGCCACTCGATGAACCCATACGGCCGTAGTCCCACCTTCTGCCCCACCCGGTACAACATCTCCACCAGGTTGCGCGCCGGCTCCTGATCCTCGATCTCCGTCCCCATCCCCGGCAACTGCGAGAACGGCAACAACAACCGCGTCGGATCGAAGAACAACGCCTGCCCTGTCCAGGCCGGCATCCCCTTCACCGGCACCTCCACCATCCCTTCGAACCGCGCCCGGTAGCCCCGCTCCGCGCTCGTCCGTTCGATCGCCTGCCGGTACCGTGCATACTGCGCGATCACCCCCGGCCGTTCTGCTGCCCGCAACGCCCAGTTCCTCGCCGAGCGGGTCATCCAATACGAGTACGGGCACACCGTACTCAGCCAATTGTCGAACCGCTTCCGCCCGCCGGCATAGTCCAGCACGCTAAAGTCCGCCCCCTGCCGCGCCATATCCACCGCGACGGTCCGTGCCTCCGACCACTGCCGGGTCAGGTCTGTCTTCGCCCAGCGCTCCAACTGCGCCTGCACCTGTGGCGGTACCGGCCCCGCCTCCCCTGCCACCGCCCACTCCGTCCGTCCCCACGTCCGCACGTCCTCCAGCGCTGCCAGCTCGCGCTCCGCCATCACCTGCGCCATATCCGATAGAGTGGGGGGCATCGCGTATCCGCCCGCTGCCGCTGCCCGCCGGTCCGCCCGGGCGACGTCGTCCGTGTGCCAGGCCGACCACGCCGTGTCCACCATCGCCTTCTGCCCCTGCGTCCCCGCTTCTATCACGGACCGCGCCTCGTCCCGGGCGCGCCGTGCCGACGTCCAATCGTCGTACCAGTACGTGCGGAGGACCTGGTTCTGCTCGTCCAGCAGATTCACCCCGTACATCCCGGCTGCCCGTTCCGTCGTCGCCGTCACCACCCCCACCGGCACATCCACCGTCTCGCCCAATCGCCGGCCGTCCTGGAGCAACCCTCCTCGCGCTCGCGCCATCTCCTCGATGTCGGCATACCGATCGGCCAGCGTCGCCTCCCGCTGCTCGAACCCCACCATCGCCCGCCCCCGCCCCAATCGCTCCGCCTCCGGCACCATCTCCTCCGCCCGCTCCACGATCCGCGCCGGCGCCGTCATCCGTGGCGCTTCCCGGGTCATCGGGAACCCTGCCGCGTCGTACATCCCCGGTGCCTGGATCACCGGTTTGCTTCCTTCCGCCCTCCGCCGTGCCTCGGTCGCCACCTCCTGCCACCGGTACCCCCCCGCCGCCTCCGGCTCCATCCCCACACCGAACGCCGCTTCCTGCACCTGGCTGGGCAACTGCTGCAACAACTCAGCCCGCCGCTCCACATCAATCGCGTCAATCTTGACCGGCCTGCCCGCCCCGGTCTTCAGCAACTCACCCTGGCCGATCTCCTCCACCAACTTCTGCTGCTGCTGCCAGTTCAGCCCGGCCATCTCGTCGGCGCTGAACCCCGCCTCTCCGAGCACCCACTGCACCGTCTCTTCTGCGGTCCCGCGCGCGGCCTGCGCCAACTCACCGACCCGCCCCTGCTCCTGTGCGAAACTCAAACGGCCGCGCCTCACTATCGCTTCCTGCCCACCCATCTGCCCCCACTCGGGCAAACGTTGCGCTTCCTGGGCAGCCATCCCGGCCCGGCCCGCTTCCGTACCCAGCACCTGGGCCTCACGCCCACGATTCTCCGCGTACTCAGCAACCCGTGCCCAATCCTCAGCTGAGGCCCCCTGTGGTCGAATGCCCATACTACGGGCGACGTCGTCCACACTCTGTGGCCACTGGATGTCCATCCCTGCGCTGACCGTCCGCGGCCCCACCTCCGCCGCGGCCGCCGCCTCCTCGATCGCCCCCATCCCCATCCGCCCCGGCATACTCGCCCGCGTCCCCGCCTGATCTGCCAACGTCCGCGCCTGCTCCTGCACCTGGCGCCACTCGTCCACTCCCCAGTCCGCCGAGCGCGTCAGGTCCAACCCCGCCTGCTGTGCCACGTCTACTAGCGTCCCTCGCATCGCCTCTTCGATCGGCATCGCCGGCGCGTTCATCAACATATCCCAGTGCACGTTCCCCCCCAGCACCGCCTTGATCTCCTCTGCCCCCAGCCGCCCCGCTTCCTCCACCGGCCAGCCCAGCGCCTGCAATGCCCTGCTCTGCGCCCCGGGTGACAACGGCAACTGCGCCAACTCCCAGCGTGCCAGGTCCCACCCCTGGCTCGCGTCCCGGAAGAAGCCCTGCCACAGCTCCTGCCCGATCTCCGCGTACTTCTTCTTGTTGATCCGCCCGTGCAGCATCATCTCCCGTACGCGCGCCATCTCCTCCGCCGTCCCCCGCGCCATCCGGTCCACCGCGTCCTGTGTACTCATCACGACGTCCAGCCCGTCCCGGTTCGGATTCATCCCCATCATCCGCCAGGCCTCGGCCTCCGCCGTGTCCACCGTGAGCCTCTGCGCATCGAGCATCTCATCGAAGTTCACAAAGTCCTCGAGACCCATCCGCCGTAACCGCTCCTGCCTGCCGGCCACGTCCCCGGCCAGCGCCCGCAGTTGCGCCAGGCTCTCCTCCACGATCTCCCGCGTCCCCCGCCCCGTCACCACCTCCAGCGTCTCCCCCGCCTGCAGGCGCTGCACCTGCTGGATTCCATCCTCCAGCCTGGCCAACACCTGCGCCTGGTTATCCGCGTGCACCTTCTCCACCATCTGGAAGTAGGCCGGCCAGATCACCTGCGCGTCTTCCCCTTCCCGCACCCGTCGCCAGGCATCCGCCCGTATCCAGTCCGCCGAGGCCCGCGCCTCCATCGTCATGCGCCCCGTCTCCGCCCGCACCTGCCGCACCAACGTCGCCTGGTTCTCGTCGAACTGCCCGCCCACCGTCGCCGCCAGCGTCTCCTCCGCCTGCCGGATCCCCGCCTCCCCCGGCGCGAGCGCGTCCGCCAGGTGCTGTTGCGTCTGCGCGATCTCCGCCTCCTCCACCCCCAGCGTCCGCCCGAACGCATCCAGGTAGCCTTGCTCCTCCCGCAGATCCTGCACCGCCTCCACGTCGCTCCATATCCTACGCCCTGGAGGTGTAGGGTCTGCGGCAAAAGCCCGCCCCACGTTGTCCTGCACCATCGCCCGCGCGCTGTCCACCACCTCGTCTATCTCGTCAATGTCCTCGACCTTCCCTAACTCCCCCTCCAGGAACAGGCGCATCCCCACACTCAGATCGTCCGGGTTCTCCAACAGCGTCGCCAGGTTCAGCATTGGCTTCGGCCCCGTCGCGGCGCGCACCGCGTCCACGAACTCGTCCGCGTTCATCCCCTGCGCCAGCCGTGCCTCCAGCGCCCGCACCGTATTCGCGTCCAGCATGCTGGCCAGCTCCTCCGGCAACGTCGGCGCCCACACCTGCGATACCGCCTTTTTCAGCCCGGCGTAGAACGCCCGTGTGTACCGCCCCTCCTCCTGGCTGCCGATCCACGTACCCAACTGCCCCGAGACCTCCCCCAGCAATCCCGGCAGCTTACTGCCCGCGATCTCCGCCTCTGCCCCTGCCGCCGCTGCCTCACTCACCCGGCGCGTCGTCGGCCCGAATCGCGTCATAAAGTCATCGATTGCCCCCCGCCCGTCCAGCGTCGCCACCCCATCCCACGCCATCGTCATCAGGTCACCGGCCGCGTTCCGGATCGCGTAGCCCGGCGTGCGCAGATAGTACTCACTCATCGTCGAGCGGAAGCCGTTGGCAAACTGCTGGTACCTGGTCGGCGTCTCCGTCGCCGCCCCCGTCATCTCCAGCGCCCGCTCCGCCATCGCCGTGTCCAGGTCCGCCAGGAACCCGAACCGGTCGAACTCCGGCGCCACCAGGCTGGGGAACTTCTTCGCATCGTCCAGGTCTCCCACCACCTGCGCCAGTAACGGCCGGGCATCTTGCGCCGCCTGGCTGAGTGGCACGTTGCCCAGCGTGCCCGTCAGCGCCTGCGGATTCTCCACCATCGCCCGCACCATCGCCCGCGCCTCGTCCGCGCTCTCCACCTGCATGATCGCCGGTGTCACCACCTGGTACGCCGTCCCGGCCATCGTCTCCGCTGCCGCCCGAGGTGTCGCCGCGAACGGGTTATATTTCTCCCACAGCTTACTCAGCCACGAGCCCTGCCCCGCGTCCGCCCGCCCCACCGCCTTCGCTGCCTCGTCCGAATGATCCAGCACCAGCCGCGCCCCATCCGCCACCTCGTCCGCGTACTGCGCCACGTCGCCCGCTACCTCTGCCACCTCGGCCGCACCCGCGAACCTGGCCGCCGCTCGCGCCTCGCGTAACTGCGCCCCTCTCTGCCACGCCCCGATGTCCAGCAGGTTCAATGGATCCAACCCCACCTGGAAGATCAGCTCGTTCCACGTGTCGCTCTGCCCCGGGATCATCCCCGTCTGCTGCACCTGCTGCGCTGCCGCCGCTGCCGCGTCCTCCCCATCCCGCTGCCGGATCCCCTCCACGTACGACCGGAACGCCTGCATATCCTCCGGCGTCGGCTGCATCACGTTCACCTGCCGGCCCGACGTCACGTCGTTCAGGTCCTCCCCCGCCATCAGCCGGTCCAGCCCTGCCACCTGTGCCTCGTGGCTCGAGTACCCCAACCCGTACGCCACCCGCCCCAGCGCCTGCTCCACCTGCGCCCCCTGCCCGTACCGCTCAGCTGAGTACTCCCGCAGGCTTTGCGCTCCCCGGCGCGCCGCGGCCAGCACCCCTTGCTGTGCCACGTACAGGGGGATGTGCGTCTGCTCGCTGATCTTCTGCGCTTCCGCCTGCTGCTCGGGCGTCATCTGCCGGGCCGGCGTCAGTGGCGGCAACCCCATCCCGCCGGGCATCGTCTGCCCCGCCTTCCCCAGCATCTCCTCTATTGCCTTCGCCGGCGTACTCAGCACCTCGATCCCCGTCGCCCCCGCCGCTTCGATCGCGCGTGGGATCATCCCTGCTACCGGCACCTGCTTCCCCGCCTGCCAGGCCGCCCCCGCCACCTCCCCGACCCTGCCCAGCGCCCCGCCCAGAATCTGCCCTACCATCTCCGGCCGTGCCTCACCTGCCGCCGGCGCGCCCGCTCCCAACCGCGATAGTGGACCCGCTGCTACAGGCCCCGCCGCTGGACCCGCACCCGCTCCCATCGCCAGCATCGTCGGACCTGCCATCATCTCCGCGAACGAGCGCGGCCGGCTGGGTTGCGCCTCTCCCATTCCCCGCTCCAGCACCGCCCCCAACATCCCCGCCTCGCGTGGCGCTACCACCTTCCGCCACGCCTCCCCGATCCGCTGAGCCGCCGTCTCCATCGCCGTCACCGGGCCCCAACGCCGCAGGCCTCGCGCCACTGCCGTCGCCCCCGGCAACGTCGGCAACCCGCGCTCCTCCTCCGCCGGCCGTAGCACAGTCGGCAGCATCGGCCCCCTGGCTGCCAGAGGCGACGGCGCCGGCGCCACCACCACCGGCCCTAGCGGTGCCGGGCCCCAGGGCCCCACCCCGACGTCCATCCACGGCCTGCCCCGCGAGGGCGCACGTGCAGGTGCAGCCGCAGGTGCCGCCACCGGCGCAGCCGCTGCAGGTTCAGGCTGGCGCCACCACTGCCCCCGTCCTGCCGCCGGCGCAGCCGCCGGCGCTGGCGTTGGCCGTCCCCGCTGCCGCTCCTGTTCTTCTAACCGTCGCTCCCGCTCGCGCACTGCGTTCGTTGGCATCAGTTACCCTCTAGCTCCGCTCCCGTATCCGGCAGCAACACAACCGGCGTCGCGCTCGGTGCCGGCTCGGGCGTGCCCCTGACCTCCTGGGTGGCCACTGGCTCCGGACCAGTCCCGATGCTCACCCTCGGCGTAGGCGTAAACCCCGTGGGTACTCCCGCACGAGTGGGCAGTAGCCCCGGCGTTTCCACCGGCGAGATGGGAGAATCCGCGATCCCTGCTGACACACCGGACACACCTGCCAGCACGACCATCACCAACGCCATGCACATCAGCGCAACGATCCATCTGGCCTTCATCACATCCACCTCGTATTCGGAGCCCATCTCCTGCCGAATGCCGCCACGTTCGCCTGCCGCCCTTGCTCTGCCAACTGCTGCTGCTGCATCCCCTGTCCCCAGACATCCTGTGCCTGTTGGTGCTCGAACTGCGCCTGCTGGAATTGCTGGTTGAAGAGGTCCTGCGCACGACGCCAATCAAATTCCTGACCCCACTGCTGCCCCTGGGCCTGTTGCTGCATCCATGGGAGCACGACATTCATCCACGCCTGCTGCTCCTGCGCTCGCTCCGTCGGCACGTTCGCCCACGGCGCCGTCTGCCAATCCTGCCACGGCAACCAACTGTACTGCCCCGCCTGACCCGGCACTCCCCAGGTCACCGGAGCCGCTGCCGCCGCCGTCCCGCCTCCCCCTCCACCACCGCCCTGCTGCTGCCCCCACGTCTGCCCCCACTGTTGAGCCTGCTGCTGGCCGGCCTGCTGCGGGTATGGCTGCTGCCCGGTCGCCGTTGGTTGCGTATACCCATACCCGGCATACGGCGGATAGGTCCACCCCACACCGCCTGGCGCAACCGGCCACTGCGTCGCGCCTACCCCTGCCCCACCACCGCCTGTTCCCTCTGCAAATGCCATCTCACTATCCTCCTGGTGCCTTGGGCACCCGCTTCTGCCAGAGCTTCTCCATCTCCCCCTCGTACCTGAGCGCCTCACCCAGCACGTCCCCACCCTGCGGTACCTGCTGCTGCGCGAACTGCATGATCGCGAACGGATTCCCCCGCTGCCCCTCGTACCTGGCCAGCACCTCGTCGTCCGTCAACTGCGCTTCCTGCCGCAGATCCGTGACCACCTGGCCGATCATCTCCCGCGCCCCGGCCATCGCATCGTGCACGATACTCCTCATGGTCCTGCTTCACCCATCCCCGGCACCGGCTCACCCTGCATCGCCATCATCCGCGCCAACGCCTCCGGCCCGCCCGCCCCTACTGCTTCGGGCAAACCCTGCGGCGCAACGACGCCCGGTGGCATCCCCATCATCGGCCCCTGTCCCGGAGCTCCTGGAGGACCTGGCGGCATACCCGGCCCGGGTCCACCCGGCCCCATCCCCGGTGGCATTGGTGGCATCGGAGGCGCTGGCGGCTTCGGCCCCAGCCCCATCGCCGTGGCCAGCTCCTCACTCCATTCGCTCAGCACCACCTTCGCCAGCGTCTCCGCCGTCGGCCCCTCGAACAACAACTGGTCGCGCAGGATCCGCTTCATCTCATCCTGTGGACTCTGCCCCGCCAGGTGCTTGATCCGCTGCAACTGGTCCAGGAACGTCTCCCGGCTGATCAGCTTCTGCCCCACCAGGTTGGCCAACGACATCACCTCGCCCGCTTCATCCTTCGGCAGCGATGCGCTCAGCTCCACCCGGTTCCGGTGATACCCGCCGATCTCCGCCGGCTTCAAGCGCAACTCCAACACCCCGCCCAGCCGGTCCTCCCCCCACACGTACCACCCATCCGCCGGCGCGTACTCCTCCGTCAACTGCAGGATGATCTCGTTCAACTCCTCGTAGGCCCGCTCCCGCACCTGCTGCCTGTGCGCGATCCGCATCAGCACCGGGTTGTTAATCGCGCTCATCATCAGGCCGCTCATATCCCCCTGGTACCGGCCCATCATCGAGGCACTGACCGTGGCGTCTTGCACCATCCGCTCCATCAACCCCATCTGCTGATCCACTGCCGGGTGTGGCCCTGGTGGCATCAAGAATGACCACTGTGCCCCCTTCCGAATATAGTTGATCGAGCCTGGGGTAAAGTCCAACGTCAGGCTTTCGTCGTCTGTCATAATGGCGCCGTTAGCAAACATCTCGATGATCCGCTGCTTCATCGCCAACAGCTCGTTCATCGCCGCCGCCAGTCCCACCGCCCCGTTCTTCCGCGTCCCCCCGGTGATGGCGAACAACACGCTCAGCGCCCCGTTCTCGTCGGCCAGCGGCGTCGAGATCCCGGGGTACCGCACGAATGGCAGCCGCCCGTACCCCGGCATCCGCACCGGCTCCTTGACCATCTTGTCTTCCACGACCACACAGTTGGTCACCACCCGCCGGCGCACCGTCCGCCGCGTAGGCTGGGCTGCTTCCTTCCCCTTGCGTTTCCCCTTCCCCTTCCCCTGCTCCTCCGCTTCTACCTCTGTCCCCGCCTCTGCCCCCGCCCCCTCCTGGCCCCCCGCCTGCAGGGGGAAGGGGGGTGCACCCGCTCCCAGCGCCTTCTTCGCTGCCGCCACCAGCCTGGCCAGCGTCCCTACCGGCTCCTCCTTCTCCTGCCCCTTGTCCGTGGACAACTCCTCCGTCACCCGCTCCACGTCCACCCGCCAGTAGTCGATGAACTCCACTTCCTCGTCCAGCCATTCCTCCACCGACATGTCCGCCTTCGATGGCCGCGCCAGCTCCACCCCCCACTCCGCTTCGATCTCCCGCCGCGATCGCTCCCACGAGTGCACCACCTCCAGGTCCTGACCCGCCCGGCCAGACGGCGTGGCATATACCGTGCGTGGATCCAACGCCTGCACCACCAGCGCGAACTCATCCTCCACCGTCTCCGGGTCATAGACGCAGCGCAGGACCCCCTCGCCCAGGCAACTCGCGTGCCACTCGGCCAGGTGCAGCGCATCCGACACGTGTGCCTGGTGCCACGCCCCGTACAAGTACTTCTCGATCTGGTCTGCCCGGTCCGTCTCTACTGCCTTCACCTCCGACGCCGGCACGCTGATCACCGGCGGCCGCGTCAGCAGCAGCGTCCTGAAACTCTCCACGATGTTCCAGCACACCGGCGCGCTGATCCTACGCTCGTCCGGCTCCGGCGCATCCTGCCACATATCTAGGAGATATAGGCGCTCCATCTCGTCCATCCTGCTATTGCGCTCGCCCCACCTGCTCTTCAGCGCCTCGAACCTGCTGTGCACGAACGTCGTCGTGATGTCCCCTGGCTTCATCTTCTATCCTCTGGCCGGCTGCCTTCTCTTCCCCGGCGTCGGCTCTCTCTTCACCCGCTCCACCAACCCATAGCGCTCGACCAACCAGTTCCTCAGCGCATCGAGCACGTCGTTGTGCTTATCCTCTGGCTGCTCCGTCACCACGTTGCCCCGGCTGTCCACCTTCCGGCTGTACGCCCCGAACTCTGCCTGTGTCCCCGTGCATCCCGTCCCGATCCGTAGCCTGGCCTTGCCCGTCGCCGGGTCCTTCAGGAACGTCTTCACCCGCACAACCCCGTCGAGTACGTGCCCCGCGTCGAACACCTCGAAGTGGAAGCGCTTCGGATCGCCGTCCTCCTGGCCCACCAGGTTCTCCCACACTTCCTGCGTACTTTCCGCTGCCTGATGTTGCTTCGCCTCGTGTCCCCCCACCGCCCGCGTGACCCGTGGCCACCACTCCCGCTGCCGGCACAATCCCACCACCTCGTAGTGCGTCAGGTGATGCTCCCATATCTCGTCCACCACGTGGACGATGTCAACCCCGCCCGTGCTCACCACCTGCAGCGCCAGCACCGCGTAGTGGCTGGGATAGAAACCCGCATCCACCGCCAACTCCACCGGCAGGTCCGCGTCGTACCCCACCTCCGCCACGTGGACGGGGAACGAGAACTCGGGATAGATGCGCGCCGGGCTGGGCAACACCTGCGCTCCCACCGTGCGAGCAAAGTCATCCGCCGGCAGAATCTTCTCCAGGCGCACGATCTCGGGATCCTCGCGGCCTCCCGGGAATATGTCTTTGTTAACCCAGGCGGGGAAACTGAACCGTTCCCCGCCGAACACGTTCGGCCCCTCGAAACTGGTATAGAGATTCGCGTACCAGCCTACGTTGTCGCGCAGTGTTCCACTCAGGAGCACCACCCCGCGCGTCTCTGCCACTCTGCGCGTGGCTGCCAGGTATGCATCGTAGCGGATGCCCCCGGCCTCCACCAGGGCGACGACGTCGTAGGGCAACCCGCGCTGCGTCAGCTCCTCCGGCCCCTCTGCCAGGCTGATCGTCTCGATCTCGATCCCGCCCCTGGCCGTCGCTCTCCACTTGCCCTGCTGCGGTGTGCTCCTGCGCTCCAGTCCGCCCAGCATCTGCAGGCCATTGATAACGTACTCCATCTCGGTCTGGCACTCGTCGTACTCTTGCGCCGCC
>Ga0315274_10002494_pt1 | contig 27689 bp, 19 predicted proteins | sample YL17G02_20_MG_FD_203700 | JGI IMG/M metagenome (GOLD analysis project Ga0315274, IMG submission 203700) | Sediment microbial communities from Yellowstone Lake, YNP, Wyoming, USA - YL17G02_20 | ecosystem: Environmental > Aquatic > Freshwater > Lake > Sediment | place: USA: Wyoming | collected...
AAATGCAACAATTATTTCTCCTCAAAATGCAACAATCACAAATGCAAGCTATCAGAACTTTTCATTAAATGTTTCTGATGATGAGAGCGGATTAGCAAATGCAACCCTTTATATTTACAATCTGACTGGCTTGTACAATCAGACAACATTTAATCTTGGAGGAGCGCTTCAAACAACTGTAAGTGTTGTTGTCTGGCTGGCTGATGGAGTGTATAACTGGTTCTGGGAAGTATTTGACATTGCAGGCAACTTGTTCAGCACACAAACAACGCCTGGGAACTATACAATAACTGCTGACACAGCAAATCCATCGATTAACTTCAGTGCGCCTACACCCAATAATTTTGCAAATACGACAAACACAAGCATTGAAATAAATGTTTCAATAACAAATGCCAGTGACTTGGCTGAAGTTAAATTCAACTGGAACGGCACAAACTACACAATGTATAATAACAGTTTAGTGCTTATGATGAATTTCAACAATGTTTCTGCGCTTGGTGACAATGCTACTCATGTAAAAGATATGTCATTATATGGAAATAATGGAACTATTTATGGTGCAGTCTGGAATGCAAGCGGGAAATATGGAAGCGGACTTAGCTTTGACGGGATTAATGATTATGTTGAATCTGCTGACAGCACGAGCCTTAATATTACAAATGCAATTACAATGGAAGCATGGGTGAAGCCAATCTTTGAAGGAAGAAATATGGGCATTATCTCAAAAAATCCAGTAAGTGTTCTTGTTTTATCGCAGAGCTACAAGATGGATATTGTTGGCAGCACAAACAGGTCTTATTGCGAATTGATATTTGCTGACAATAGCTGGCAAGCGCTTACAGGAAATACTCTTGTTCAAGGGCAGTGGAATCATGTTGTATGCACGTATGATACAACTACAAAGAATTTCACATCTTATCTCAACGGCGTTTACTCTGCCAGCATTAACTTGTCTGGACAGGCAATAAAGACAAACAATGCCACCTTGAAAATAGGAATTGACCTTTATAACAGCGGAGCAGAAAACAAATATTTCAACGGCACAATCGATGAAGCAAGGATATGGAATCGCTCGCTTTCAGCTGATGAAGTTAAGCAGCAATATTACTCAAACTTGCAGAAGCTTGATAGCGACAAATGGAATCTTTATGTTAATGAGGGGGACTTGACAGCTCAGAATTATACATATTCTGCTTCTGCCAAAGACATAAATGGAAATGAGAACCAGACAGAGACAAGAACAATTATTGTGCTACAAGTTCCTATGCTGTTTAGTGTCTCAAATGTTGTATTAAACTCAACTCTTGGAACAAATCTTACAACAGAAAATTTGACTGTTTATTATAACTTGATAAATGCAAGCAAAGGGGTAATAAATTGGCATAAAAACAATGCCTCACTAATGCTTTTGAACATGCCGTTTGAGGGCGGAAGCAATTCCACTTATACAAAAGATTATTCTGGATTTGGAAACAATGGAATAGTTACTAATGCAACTTGGAATTCTTCTGGAGGATATGATGGCAAGGGTGCGTATATGTTTGACGGGGATAATGATAAAATCACCAGCGATAGTAATTGGACAAATATTACAACTATATCTTTGTGGTTCAAATCTTCCAGGATTCTTAATACTAGCATAGGGTACACACCTTTGATGGCTTTAATGCAGACAAGCAGAGATGCGATATTTCTAAATCATCCAAATTGCGGAGGCAACACCAGCAGATTTGCCTTAGTCATCTCGCCAGCTGGAGGGCTGTATTCTTGTGTATTGACAAAAACAAATTCATGGAATGCAAGCCAATGGTATTACATTACTGCAATGTATAATGGCACAAATCAGTCAATTTATGTAAATGGCGTTATAGAAAACAGCACTAATCAGACATATGTTGGCGGTTATGCTGGTCCTATTACTATTGGCGGGGGTGCTAGTGCGAATTGGTTTAATGGCACAATTGATGAGGTAATGGTTTTCAACAAGAGTTTGTCAGCACAGCAAATAAAAGCATTATACAACAACAAGAGTGACTTGATTGTTTCACAAGAGCTGAGGATAAATGACACATGGCAGGCATGCATAACTCCAAATGATGGAATCCAAGATGGAGCAATAAACTGCTCGAATAATTTAAGCATAATGCAAGGACCTGGGCTAAATGTCACACTTGTTTCTCCTGCAGTTGGCTTGGTTTTTGAGGCACGAAACAGTGTAAGCCATACACAAAATGTGGTGTGCAATGTTAGTGATTCTGACGGGAATTTGAAGAATGTAACTGTTTATGCAGATGCAAATGGAACTTGGATGGCAATATCATCAAGAAACATAACTGGCTACAGCAACCAGTCATCATTCAGCATTACATCAGGGCCACTAAATGTCACATGGAACTGCCTTGCTTACAGCACGCTTGGAAACAGCGGATGGGCTCCGATTAATTATACCTACAGTGTTGTTGTGCCAATGGTTAATTTCTCTGATTGTTATTATGCAAAGCTGAGTTATGGTTATACAGGAGGCATATTTGGAGGCACTCCGACACAAGATGAATATCTTGTTGTAGGCGCTGACACTCATGGCAACCACAGGGACTGGACAAGAGTTTGCAGTTTGAATTATGGAAATCTTGTTGACTTGAGCAGGTGCGTACAGGCAGATAGGAATTATGGATATAGTGACAAGAAAAAAAGACCTAACTGGGTAATGATAGGACATGATGTATGGGGTGACCATGTTGATTGGGTGGAAACCTGCAGGTTAGCTGGTAATTTATCAATCAACACGGCAAATTGCACAAAAGCAGACAGGAATTACGGTATTGGCAATAAGTTCAGCCAGGCAAATCCTGATTTTGCAGCTGTCGGCATTGAATCTCACGGAAGAAGAGTGGATTGGATAGAAGTTTGCGAATTAATAGAAAAAAGTCTAAATGTATGGACAGATTCGCAGGATAATTCCAGCTTCAGGACAAATGACGCGATAATTTTCAACTGCTCTGCGTATGGCTCAGCAGGACTTAAGAACATAACGCTTTATGTAAGCAATGCAACATGGCAGCAGCAGATTACTCATAATATTTCAGGAATAGAAAACAGCAGTTACTGGGACTTTAATTTGAGCAGTTCTGGAGAATATGAGTGGACATGTTCTGCAAGCGATGCGTTAGGAATCAGTGCATGGAGCGAAAATGTATCAATTTTGGCAGATGATCAAAATCCATTGATAAGTTTTGCAGCACCAACACCCAATGATCGCACAAACACGACAAACACAGTAATACAATTTAATGTCTCAATAACAGAGCCAAATCTTAATACAGTAATGTGGAACTGGAATGGAACTAATTACACAATTTACAATGATTCTCTTGTATTGATGTATAACTTTGACAACAGCAGCATTTTGGGTGAGGATGATGGTTTTGTTGCTGACTTGAGCAACTTTGGAAATAATGGAACTGTTTATAATGACGCAAAACCGACAAGCCAGGGAAGATATGACGGGGCGTTTGATTTCAACTCTAACATAACATATTCATTATTTTCATTATACAATGGTTCAATCAAGACAGAATATTCAGACAGCATTGACTTGGAGAATGAGACAACAATTGCATTCTGGGTAAAGATAAACGGCTCTGAACCGAATATTCCAAGGAATGTTTCAAATTACAGCGCTTTCCTTAGTTCTAGTTATAACGGCTTGCAGTTCCAGGTTGTTGGAGACAAGATATATTATGTATGGATTGAAGACAGAAGCCCGACTTATTATCTTTTCACTGCAGAAAGCAATGCTGATGGAACAGATTTTATTGCAACAAACAGGACAAGAACAAATTATCAGACCGCACAAGTTCAAATGCAGGTTGCAGAAGACATGATTTATTATGTATGGAGCAACGGCAGCAAAATATGGGTGGCTGACATGGATGTTGATGGAGAGGAATTCAATGCAATTGACACGACAGTAAAAGGCTATCAGCCGCAGCTGCAGGTTGCAGATGACAAGATTTACTATGTTTTTGTTAACACTACGTATAATATCTGGACAGCTGAAATGTATACAAACAGGACAGGATTTAATGCAACTTCAAGGACAAACAGCCAGATAGGAAATTATAATCCTCAATTGCAGGTTGTAGATGACAAGATGTATGTGGTTTGGGAGTGGGGCACTCAGTTATGGCTTGGAGAAATGCTAACTAATGGAACAGGATGGAGTGCAACAAACATAACCGCTACTTCGGGCTCTAGCTTGCCTCCTCAATTCCAGGTGTCAGGAGACAAGATATATCTCGCGTATTTAGCTATTTCTGATGATATTGATTATGATGACCAGGCAAATGTGTTCAAGGCAGAAATGTACAGAAATGGAAGCGGCTTCCAGAGAGAAATGGTTTCATATTGTGATGATTTCACTCCTGGAGACGCTTGTTTTAATCCTCAGATACAAGTTGTTGGAGGAACACCATATGTAGGATTTATTCAAAAAAGACCTTGTGGTTATGTTAATAATGATGCATTGTGCCAAGCTGCTCCATATGATACTTATGATATAGTTACTCCATACTATAATGTTAACTTGTACAATGCCACTGCCAGCAACATGCAGTTCCAGGTTGTTGGCGGCAGGGAGTATTCTGTTTTTATATCAGATGGCGGGGTAGGTGCTGGAGAAAATGCCATCTTCTTGGGCAAAGACGGCTCTAATATTGTTGGCAAGGGAGATATGTATGGAATCCGTTCTTATGGAGGATGGAGTGGCGGCGGCGGACAGGTATATGCATATATTGATGCTGGAATTGATGGCATGAAATATGATGCAAACGCGATAAATCATACAGGAGCAATGACTTCTGCCACGACAATAAGCGCCAATTGGACGCATGTTGCAATGACTTACAACCAGAGCGAGTTAAGATTGTATGTAAATGGCGCATTGAGCAAGAGTGCAAACTTCACAGAGCCAATAGGATTTAATGATTATGGCTTGACAATTGGGGACGGATTTAAAGGACAGCTGGATGAATTGAAAGTATGGAACAGGGCTTTGAAAGCTGATGAAATCAAGCAGATTTATTTCTCAAACTTGCAGAAGTATGGAGAAAATAAGTGGGCTTTGTTCATGAATGAGAGTGGGCTTACTGATGGGACATACTCTTACTTTGGCTATGCGAATGATATTGTTTCTTATGAAAACAAGACAGAGACAAGATATGTAACTGTTGACCTTACAAATCCTAATTTCCTTAATGCTGCGAATAGCTCATCAAATTTCATGAAAGGCAGCAATTTCACAGCAAACATTACAATCAGGAACAGGGAGGTTGATGCTTATACTTTCTTGACAACTGCAAATGGGAGCTGGACAAATGTAACAAGAGATGCTGGAGGCATGGAATACAATGCGTCTGAACAGGCAGTTATTAATCCTGCCAAGGGAAGGGAAGTTTGCTGGTATTACTGGGCAAATGACACTGTTGGAAATTCTGCAAATTCAGATATATACTGCTTCAGGGTTGCAAATAATGTTTCAAATCTTGTGACTGTAAAAATAAATGCAACCACAGCTACAAACCTGACAACAGATGATTTGACATGCTGGGCAAATGCAACTGATGCAAACAATGATAATATTAGTTACCAAGGATTATGGTACAAGAATGGCGCAAAGAGATTATCAGATTGGAATGTGACAATTGGAGGGGCAAGCGCTGATTATGGAAGAGCCATTGCAGTTGACAGCCAAAATAATATTGTGGTTACAGGAGAGACAAACTCATTTGGACCAGCTAGTTCAAATGTATGGACAGTTAAATACAATTCATCTGGAAGCCAATTATGGAACACGACAATTGGGGGAGCAAGTTCTGAAATTGGATATGGAGTTGCGGTTGACAGCTCAGACAATCTGATTGTAACTGGCTGGACAGGCTCATTTGGAATAAGCGGAGATGTTTGGACAATAAAATATAATTCTTCTGGCTCGCAGTTATGGAACAGGACATGGGGAGGAAGCGGTACTGATATTGCCAGAGGAATTGCAGTTGACAGCTCAGATAATTTAATAGTTGCAGGATATACAAATTCATTTGGCGCAGGAGGAAATGATATTTTGACAATCAAGTACAATTCATCTGGAAGCCAATTATGGAACAGGACATTAGGGCGAGCAACTTCGGATATGGGTTATGGAGTTGCAACAGATAATTTAGACAATATAGTTGTGACAGGGATTATAGATGGCAATATCTCACTGGCAAAGTATGATTTTGCTGGCAATAGGTTATGGAACAGGACAATTGATAGTAACATTACAACTTATGGATATGGGGTTGCAACAGACAATCAAAACAATATAATAGTGACAGGACTGACATCTTTGCCTGGCACAGTAGATGTATGGACAATGAAATATGATTCATTAGGAAACTTGTTATGGAATGTGACAACAGGTGGAAGTGGCGCAGATTCTGGCGCTAGTGTCGCAATAATTGACGAGGACAATATAATAGTTACAGGTTATACAAACTCATTTGGACCAACTCTTTCAAATGTCTGGACTATCAAATATAACTCAAGCGGCTCGCAAATATGGAACAAAACAATTGGCGGAACTGGCACTGAAAATGGGCAGGGTGTTGCAATAGACAGCTTGAATAATATTGTAGTAGGAGGCTATACAAACTCGTTTGGCGCAGGAGGATATGACTTCTGGACAATAAAGTATGCTTCAGAAGCATTTGAATTTAAGCTTGAGAACAACCTGCCAGGCAGATTAGCAAACATATCTACAATTGATAATTCAGAAACATCTCTTGGCGAGAATTGGAGCTGCTCTATTAGGGCATTTGATAGTATGGATTATTCAAATTATGTGATAAGCAGCAATCTTACCATAGTCCCAGCGCCGGAACCGCCTAACATGATACAAGTTACACTTAATTCGACTTATGGCGCGAACTTGACAACAGAAGATTTGATGTGCTGGGCAAATGCGACAGATGCTAATGGCGATGTATTGAATTATTCTGGATTATGGTATAAGAATGGAGTAAGCAGTTTCATAAATAAGACATTTGGCGGAAGCAATAACGATTATGCTGATGACATAGCAATAGATGGCCAGGGAAACTTGATACTTGTTGGAATAGTTAATTCCACTGTAGGGGGAACAACAGGCGATATATGGGTAATAAAGGTTTATCCGAATGGAACAGAGATATGGAATACAACCGCAAAAGGACAGAATGGGGATATTGGATATGGTGTTGCAGTTGACAACCAGGATAATATAGTAGTTACAGGAGTAACTAATTATTCTGCAGTGCCAATATCTGTTGAGGCATGGACAATAAAATACAATTCAAGCGGAAGCCAGATTTGGAATGTGACTTTTGGAGGTATTGGTTATGATTGGGCGTCTGATGTTGCTGTTGATAATTATGACAATATAGCAATTGTTGGTTACACAAATTCATCTGGTGCAGGCGGCAATGATGTTTTAATTGTCAAGTACAATGAGAATGGAACGCAATTATGGAATAAAACAGAGGGCGGGAGTAATTCAGATAGAGGTTATGGCATTGTGGTAGATAGCCAGAACAATATAGTTGTACAGGGCTGGACAATGTCGTTTGGCGCAGGCAGCGCTGATTACTGGACAATCAAATATAATGAGAATGGAACGCAATTATGGAACAGGACAGCTGGCGGCACTAATCCTGATACTTCTGATTCAGAGGATATTGCGGTAGACAGCCAAGACAACATAATTGTGACTGGAAATACAGAATCATTCCCACAACCAAATGATGTTTGGACAATCAAGTATGATTCAAATGGCAATCAGCTATGGAACACAACAATAGGGGGACCTAATGGTTTGCTTAATGACATCGGGCAGGCTGTGGCAGTAGACAGACATAACAATATCATAATTTTAGGAACTACACAATCGTTTGGCGCAGGCAATTATGATGCATGGGCAATAAAATACTACCCTAATGGAACCCTGATTTGGAATGTGACATCTGGCTGGAACAATAGTGAATGGGGAAAAGGCATTGTTTTAGACAACCAAAGCAATATTTTCATTGCAGGTTATACAAACTCAGTCGGAGCAGGCAATTATGATGCTTTGTTCATGAAGAATCCCCAGATGCAGTTTAGTTCGAGGAACAAAACACAAGGCGTTTTGACTGGTGTAGCTCTTCTTGATGATACAGAAACTTCTTACGGCGAGAACTGGAGCTGCGAAGCCAGGGCTTTTGATGGGACAAATTACAGCAATTATATGATGAGCAATAACATAACTATTGATGAGAATGTTGCGCCAAATGCAACAATTCTTGCGCCGGGAAATGCAACATATACAAATGCTAGCAATGTTAATTTCACGCTAAATGTTTCTGATGATGAGAGCGGACTGGCAAATGCAACACTAACAATTTACAACCAGACAGGAGGGCTGTATAATCAGACAACAATAAATCTTGGGGGAGTTATGCAAACAACAATAAGTGTTGTTGTCTGGCTGGCTGATGGAGTGTACAACTGGTTCTGGGAAGTGCTGGATATTGCTGGCAATTTGTTGAGCACGCAGGTTGCAGAAGGAAATTATACTATTACAACTGACACTACAAAACCTTTGATATATTTTGCGAGCCCGACTTATCCAAGTGGGACAATAATTTCACAGACAAATGCTCCTGTTAACATTACTATTGTTGATGCAAATCTTGGTGAATTTATCTGGAATTGGAATAATACAAATTACACAATGTATGATAATTCATCTCTTGTTTTGATGATGAACTTCAATAATGTTTCTGCGCTTGGGGAGAGCGATAGTTATGTTAAGGACTTGAGCATGTACGGAAATGACGGGGCAGTTACAAATGCGACATGGACATCTGCTGGAAGGTATGAGGGAGCTTATGTGTTTGATGGAAACAGTACTTATATTGACTGTGGGCTTGACAGCAGTGTAAGAATAAGAAAAGAAATTACATTGAGTGCTTGGATTAATCTTGCTAGCATACACTATGGACATGTTATAAGAAAGGGGAATAGTTATACTTTGACTTTTGCCGGTGTTTCCTCAGGCAACAGAACTTCTTTCTCTATTTTTAATGCATCAGCTCCAGGAACAGTGAAAACACTTTATAGCGCAACAACTCTTCCAATAGGTGAATGGACACATCTTGCAGGAACATTTAACGGAACTCAGATGAGAATTTATATCAATGGGGTGCTCGAAAACTCTACAGATTATGCAGTAACAATACAAGATACGCCTGTTGATGAGTTATTTATAGGCGCAAATCATCTGCTGAGCAATTATTTCAACGGCACAATTGACGAGGCAAGAATATGGAATAGAAGTTTGAGTGCTGATGAGGTTAAGCAGCAATATTACTCTAACTTGCAGAAGTTTGATGCTGATGAGTGGAATTTCTATGCAAATGAGAGCAATTTAACTGATGGAATTTATACTTATTTGGGAAGCATGGAAGATTTGGCAGGCAATGGCAATTCAACTGAAACGAGAAACGTGACTGTTGATGCAACAAAGCCAATAGTGCAATTTGTAAATCCAACTGAAAATCCAGGTTTAGTCTATCACAGAACAAACATAAGAGTTAATGTCTCTGCTAATGATACAAATCCTGCGAACATAACAATATACTTGTACAATTCAACGAGTTTGGTAAACTCATCAATAAAGACTGGACGCATATTTTATCTCAACTTTACAAATCTTGTTAACGGAAGATATTACTTTAATGCAACTGCCTATGATTTGGCTGGAAATTATAATTCAACTGAAACAAGGAATGTGACTATTGACACGGTTGCGCCAAATATTACGATAATCAATCCTACAAATGAGACAATAACCAACGAGACATTGCAAAATTTCACGATTAATATATCTGATGAAGTTGAATTGGAGAATGCCACCTTATATATTTACAATGAAACAGGACTATATAACGAGACAACAGTTGATATTGGCGGCACTGCTAATCTTCTGACTATTATTGTAAATCTTATTGCTGGAGTGTATAATTGGTTCTGGGAAGTTGTTGATTTGGCTGGCAATATTGCCAATACCCAGCTAACAGAGGGGAATTATACAATAACTGCTGACACGACGGCGCCATTGATAGATTTTGTAATTCCAACAGAAGATTCTGGCTTGATATACAATAGGACAAACATAAATGTGAATGTTTCTGTCAATGATACAAACTTTGCCAATGTAACTATTAACTTGTATAATTCAACTGATTTGATTAATTCATCAATATCAGCTGGAAATATATTCTATTTGAACTTTACAAATCTTATTGATGGAAGATATTACTTCAATGCAATTACTTATGACTTGGCTGGCAATTTCAATTCAAGCGAAACTAGAAATGTGACTATTGATACGATTCCACCAGCATATTCAAACATTGTTATTGAACCTGCAAGCCCTGCTGCGTATGCTCCTGAAGCGAATTACACATTTAACATAACCTGGGATGATTTGAGCGTAATTTCAAGCGCAATATTGAACTTTAATGGAAATAATTATACAATGAACTTTAATGGCATCAATGAATATAATTATACTCTTAGTGACCTTGGTGCTGGCAATTACAGCTATTATTTCTGGGCTAATGATTCTGTTGGAAGTGCAAATCAGACAGATGTATCGTATTATTTGATAGAAAAAGCATCTCCTAATTTGTTATTAGATATAACTCCTTCAAATTCTGTCACTTCTGGCGCAGAGACAAATGCTTCTGGGACAGGGTGTCCGGGCCAATTGAACTGCACGCTTTACAGAGATGGAATAAATGTAAGCAATCCTGATGTTGCAACATTGGGCATAGGAACTTACCTGTATGAATTTAACACAACAGGCAATGAAAATTATACATCTGCAAGCGCAAGTAAAACTCTTATTGTTGCTAGCGCCGGAATTCCTGGCGAGGGTGGAGGGTGCAGCATCACAGAATGGGCTTGTTCTAATTGGAGCAATTGCACAAACAATGAACAAGCAAGAGAGTGCGTTTCTAATTGCAACACATATAGATCTGAGACAAGAGAATGCATTTGCGTACCAAATTGGAGTTGCATCTACTTATGCGGTGATGGATATGTGCTGAGAACTTGCGAAGATTTGAACAATTGCGGAACAGATGAAGGGAGGCCGAAAGACCAAAAGATTTATTGGGAACTGCCTTATCAGGAAGAGCCTTATCCTGAAGAGCTCTATCCGGAAGAGCCTTATGAGGGGCCAGAATGCGTTAAAGACTATCATTTCACTGATTGGAGCGAGTGTATTTATGATACTAATTCCAACAAAATCATTTCAGGAGTTATAACTCACAGCGGAACCAAGAGCAGGGAATGGTTTGATCTCAATGGATGCAGAAGGAACTATACAGAATATATCCGTTGCACTTCTGATGTGCCGATAGAATTGGAAAAGAGAGAGGTTTGCAAAAAAGGCGTGCTCACTATTGTAACTGCAACAGGCCGCACACCTATAACAACTATTGATTTGGAATCTTGGAACTCTAATAAGTTGGATGTTTCATTCGTACAAGGCAAAGTCACATATTGCGCATCTTGTTACAATGGAATCTTAGACGGCAGTGAAGTTGGGATTGACTGCGGCGGAGAATGCAGAGCATGCAAGCCAGAAACTGAATTCCCGATGCGCTTAATTATCTGGTTGTTAGTTATAATCGCATTATTACTTCTTATTCCGATATTGAAATATGCTTTTGAGGATTATGAGAATATATCTGAAATTAACTCTTTGGTTAAATCCGGAGAAAAATCCTTGAAAGAAGATGGTAATAGAAAGAAAGCTGTAGATAATTTCAGGAAAATGAAGATGCTGTATATTCAGATGGAAGGTGCTGCAAACAAAAAGATGATTCTAAAGGAGATTCAAAAATATCAGAGAAAAATAAAAGGATTTACAGAATTTTAAAATTCTTATTTTGATTTTGAGATTTAATCGTTTCTTTTGTTTCAACAAAATAAAATGTTTTGATAATAATATCGATATTTGTAAATAATTAATGCTGCTAACAAGAATCTAGTTGTCATATTTTAATTCTTTATTGGATTCTATTATTCAATAATACCTTTATCTAAACTGCGCTTTAATTGGCATCGGAGGCAAAGCTTGCGTAAGCCTTTTTTCTATAAGGAATTTTGTACCAATAAATTCTGAAACGACTGCTGTTACAATAATATTCTGAAAGATAACTTTGAATAATCCTGGGAGAAGAGGTATTTTTGTTTTTTCTGACAAATCTTTCATGAAATCATTAATCTCATTTGAGGTGAATGACATTTGCGTTATTTGTGGAATGCCCATTCTTAATATTGTGATGTTTTGATTTGAACCAGGGCAGTTTATGCTTTGAACTGAAGGATCTGCCAGTATTGGGTTCAATTTTTCCATGACTGATATTTTTTGCCCTCCTGGAATCTGTTGAACCGCAGGTCTTTGTATCATTGGCTGCTGAGCTATTGGCTGGGCTTGATGTATGAAACCAAGGTTTCCTGACATGTCACCTTCCTTTAATTTGACACTTTCTGCTTTTTTGAAAGGTTCTTTTTCAAGGTGAGGGGGTGTTTCTTGCAGAGGCTTTATCTCTAATTTTGGCGGAATATATGAAACTTTATCTAATTTGCCAAGCAAATCCTCTCCTTTTTCAAATCTTGGCTCTTTAGGCAGAGCTTTAATCAGCAATCTTTTTACAAATTCCTCAAAAAATAAAGTTCTAAAGTCCTGTGAAGCATTCATTTTAGATTCAGACTCTTGGAAATGAAGGCAATGGCTTTCCAACTGCGCTTTTTTCTATTGCATCAATTCTGTCTTCTATGTAAACAACGCCTTTTGCAATTACCTTGTCTTGCTCCAAAAGCTGGTTGATTTTATCCAAGAATTCCTTGTCTCTTTCTGATGTCAAGACAGCTGGATTTTCTGCGAATGTTTTTGCTGTTGTTTCAAATAATTTCAATAGTTCGGATATTTGCTTTGTCAGTGCATCTAACTTTAGAGACAAATCTGCCTGGACTTTTTGCAAGGCTACAAAATTAGTTATAAGCGCCTTTGGAATCAATGGGCGGCGAGCTGCTTTCTTTTTTGCTTTTACCCTTCTTTTTTTCAGCCTTATTCGAGGAGGATTTTTTGCTTCAACCTGAATTTTGACTATGTTTTCCCCTTTTTTAGCCATGCTTTTATTAGGAAAAACGTATTTATAAAGATTGCTTTGCAATCTTTAATTCTCGATTAAAAAATCTTCGAATATAAAAATTGCCCATTAGCAAATGATAATTCATGATAATATTAAATAATTAAAAGGGATTTTGATTGATATTAATGATTGATGGAGATGTTAATTTCGAGGCTGATTTGGCATTATTAGTAAAGCTTAAAACTGATTTAATACTGGTTTATTCAAGGGTGCATAGTACAATGGATCCAGTATGTCTGCCTCCAGAAATTTATATGGTGAAAGCAGAAGATGGGGGTTCGATTCCCCCTGTGCCCATTTTATTTTAGGATTTTAGATGTTCAAAGTCTTTTGAGTTCGTTAATCTCTTCAAAAGAAATTGAGGCGCCCTTGAACTTTGTTGCATATAACAGAGCTTCAAGGGCTTTCTTGCCTTCTATGTCTGCAAGCCCTTTTTTGAATGCAACATAGACAAGTTCTGAAGAGCGGATAAATCTAAACTTTGAAAAATCTTTTAATTTATCTTCTTCTACATGAACCCTATGATGCATTTTTTCAGACATCATTCGTTCCATGTTGCCTGGATTTTCAGAAAGCATCCTTGTTGTTCTTTCATCTATTGCAATGATATTTTCTATTCCTTTTTTTGCCAGTTCTTCGCTTAGTGCAAGGCAGGAAATTTCAGCTTCGCTTACTATATTTACCCATTTATCTCCAACTTGAACAGAGTGGTTTGCTATTTCCATAAGCCTCTGTGTCTCCTTGTTTAAAGTTTCATTTGAAATATCAAAAGCAGAAGGTAGTTCTATAACATTTTCATCTATGAGCTTTTGGACCCGCATTGCGCCTAATTCAAATCGCGAGATGCCAATGGGATGGTCAACAACTTCATATTTTACTTCTTTTGTTATCAGAAATTTTCCGTCAAATTCTTTTCTAAGCTTTACAAGCAAATCGAGCAAGCCATTCATTGATAAATTAATCAATGTTCCTGAATCAAAGATTAATGCTTTCATCATTTGAAAAACTCCAAAGCCATTTTAGCTCTTTTTTCTGCGCTGAGAGTTATGTTATATTTGACATCAGACACTCTTGTCTGCCCTGCATATTCTGAGAGCTCCCATTCTGTTATGCCAAGAATTTGGGCTGTATGCCCCAAGGAAATTCCATGCTCATAAATCCTTGATGCTTTGTTTATTGATGCTTTTCTCAAAACTTCCTGGATAACTGGCTTTATATTCAAGGCAGTTGATGTTATTGTTTTTCTCAGAAGTGCCATGTATTTTTCGTATTTGTCTATTTTGTCTTCCTTCAAAGCTGTAATTGAGAGAGAAATGATGCCTTCTATTTTTTTGATAAAAACTTTCCAGTTTATTATCTTGAATGTATCCCTTCTTTCTATTATTTTGCTTAGTGAATAGACAATAACTGCAATTGTTATGCTTCCTGTGTCCTGATTTACAGATGCAGAATGCAATGTCAGATTTGAAAGCTCTTTTAGTTTTAAAACATCTTCCCTGTCTATTGCAGCTTTTGTTTCTTCAAGAACATTAATTACGTGGCTTACCTCTTCCATGGAAGAGGTAATGAGTTGTGATTTATAAAGATTGCTTCACAATCTTTGCTTCTCGCTTCTGAAGAAGCTTCGAATATAAAGATTGCTTGTAATTAGTTATTCTTTAAGAAGAGATTATAATCAAAAGACATGATTAATCAGATGTTGATAATAAGATATTATTAATTATATTTATTCCAGGAAAACTGCAACAGCAATTGTTGTTGTCCAGAGCCCGGCTTTATTGCCTTCTGCTGACTGGCAGATGTTTGCTGTCTTGAATATATGGCCTGATGCTTTGTAAATCTGCTCGCGTTCTTCCCATGCCTTATTTGGGTCAAATTCAACTCCCAATGTTGTTGCAAGCATTGTTGCTGCCAGGTCCTCCGCATATTCTCCCGATACCTCGCCTTTTTCTCCGAATGCATGGTGCTCTGAAAGATAACCATATTGCGAGGCAGTTTCTTTTGGAATTGCGCATCCAATTGCAGAAGATATTAATCTGTTAGGCTCTTGTGTTTCATTTCTTGCCATGACGCAGAAAGTTATTTCTCCTGGCTGCAGCAACTTGAGTCCCTCGTCCTTTGGAATCATCTTGCAACTTGGGGGCAAAATAGAAGAAACATAAACAAGATTGCATTTTTCTATTCCAGCATTTCTTAAAGCTAACTCAAATGAAGCTAGCCTGTCTTTGTGCACTCCAACACCTTTTGTTAAGAATACTTTTCCCGGAACTTTCATCACTTTATTTCTATTGACACCTATTGTCTTATTTTGGTTTTAATATTTTGAATAATTTTTTTATTACAACTGCGTATTTAAACTTTTATATACAGAGCAACAAATTAATTCTTTTGTTCTCTTTCTCCCAAAAACGCAAGGTTTTTGTGATATTTTTGAGCGAAAGGTTAATAAACAAAAATTGCCTGATTTTGATATGGAAGTGATATTGGATACTAATTTTATTGTATCATGCGTGAAGCACAAGATAGATTTTGTTTCTGAGCTTGAGGGAATGGGCTTCAAGGTGCTTTTGCCAAAAGAAGTTTTTGGAGAACTCAAAGATTTGAGATTAAATTCTGACCATAACACAAAAGTTGCGTCTGAAGTTGCTCTTGAACTTTTGAAAAAGAGAAAAGTTAAGGGCGTTGCGCTTGGGGACAGGCAGGTTGATGAGGGCTTGATTGAATTTGGAAAAAAAGGAGCTTATATTGCGACGCTTGATGTTGTAATTAAAAGGCAAGTTCCAAACAAGATTGTCATTTCTGAATCTGGGAACAACTTAATTGTTGAGAGAAGCTAGTTTGTAGTTGTTTGATGATTGAATTAATAAAACCACAGATTAAATTAAGATAATGCCGAAACTTTTGATGAATTATGTCATATATTTTATAATTCTTGGACATCAAAAAGTCCTTGAGGTTTGTTTGGGACTCATCAAAAACTTTTAGTTTTTGAGTGCCATCAAGAACCATAAGTTCTTGAGGTTTGGATGCTCAAGGAACCGTCAAGTTCCTTGACATAACAATTCTTTTAAAGATAGATTTTAAGATATGTTTATGGGGAGGATGAGGTTTAATTCTAGGGGGCGGTTTGAAGGTGCTGATTTGAAATTAGATGGATATTTTTCTGGCGAGAGTGATGATAAAAAAGAACATCTGAAGAAATCAAGCGAGCTTGAGTTTTTGAAGGAAAATAGGGATGAGAATAAAAATGAAAATGGCTTTGGGCAAATTATTGACAATTCATCATGGAGCTTGCATCAGGAATCAGGGAAACTTGAGCCATTGAAATTTTCAAACGGCAAAACACAGGAAGATGTTGTTAATGAGGTTGTTAATTTGATTAAATCTGGAACAAAAATTGTGCTTATTCATGGAATGTGCGGGACAGGAAAGAGCGCGATTGCATTGAATATTGGCCGCTTGCTTGGAAGAACATCTGTGGTTGTGCCTGTTAAGGGCTTGCAGAGGCAGTATGAAGAAGATTATATGGGAAAAAAATATCTTAAGAAGAAAAATGGGCAGAAAATGAAGATTGCCATGATAACTGGGAGAGCAAATCATGATTCTATTTTTATTCCTGGAGTTCCGTGCGATGATGCCAGTTTGCCTGAAATTATCAAATTGACTGAGAAAAATTATGAGAAGATTGAAGAGTATTATCTACAAAATCCAATGATTTCTGGAAAAGAAATGCCTGATGTAACACAAATGAAGAGGGTTTCCATTGCTCCTGCGAATCCTTATTGGAGCCCTATTATTCCAGACAGATATGAACTTCCGTTAAGAGATGCTGTAAAGAAAAGATACAGAGGTTTGAGTGGAAAAGATTTTATTTTTTATCACAGGAAAAGAGGATGTTCGTATTATGACCAATATCAGGCATATATTGATGCTGATATAATTATTTTTAATTCTGCCAAATACAAGATAGAAGTTGCTCTTGACAGGAAACCTGCGACTGATGTTGAGATAATTGATGAGGCAGACGAGTTTCTTGATAATTTCTCAACAGAGGAGAGCATAAATTTAACAAGATTAACAAATGCTTTGAAAAGTGTTAATCCTGAGGACCCTGATGCACAAGGAGCTATTGGAAGCATACAGGAACTTGTAGAGCTTGAAGACAAGAATAAAAGGGTTTTGGGAATTGACGAGTCGGTTATTTTTCATGTAAATGAGACAAAAGTTGCGCAGATTTTAAAATTATTTTTGCAAAATCCATGGATTGAAGCAGAAGCATCTCTTGATGAAATTAATTATACTAATCATGCAATTGGAGTTGCCAGAATGTTTGATGGTTTTCTTGAGGATACTTATGTAACTTTTGGGAGAAAAGAGAAAGATTTGCATGTTAATCTTGTTGCCACGAACTTATCAAAAAGATTCAAGGAAATTATTGACAAGAATAAATCTCTTGTAATGATGTCAGGCACACTGCACTCCAATGAAGTTTTAAGAAAGGTTTATGGATTGCAGGATTTCAAGGTTGTTGAGGCAGAGACACTTCATCAAGGAAGCATTGAGATAATGCGCACTGGAAAAGAGTTTGACTGCAAGTATGCTAATTTTGCATCCAAGAAGTTTACAAGAAAAGATTATCTTCTTGCGCTTAATGCGTGCATTCAAGCAGCAAAAAAACCAATGCTTGTTCATGTTAATGCTTTTGAGGACTTGCCGACAGAGCAGGAAGTCGGCGAGCTTGGATTAAGGGAATTAATGTCCAGGGAATGCTTAAAAGCCTTGCAGGCAGATGACAAGACAGGAAGATTAATTTCAATGTTCAAGTCAAAATTATCTGACTCTTTGTTTACAACCAAATGCTCCCGCGGTGTTGATTTTCCAGGGGATATTTGCAATTCAGTGATATTTACAAAATATCCCAATCCAAATGTAAAAGGTGTTTTCTGGAAAATTCTTGAGAAAACGCATCCTGATTATTATTGGGACTTTTACAAGGACAAGGCAAGAAGGGATTTCCTGCAGAGAATTTATCGTGCTGTAAGATCAGAAAATGACCATGTTTATGTTTTGTCTCCGGATTCGCGAGTGCTTGATGCTGTGAGGCGCTTGCAGATGGATAATTGCAAGTTCTAAATAAAATTTAATTAAATAGCACTCTTGGCAGGATTTGTCTAAGCTTGTCTTCCAGTGATTTTTGATGGTATGATAATCCTCTTGGTATGTCCAAGCAATCTATTCTGCCATTGAAAGTTCTAATTTCTTGGATAAGCTCAGCCATTTCTATCTCCATGACAAAAATTCTTGAAGCTTAACCGAAAACTATTTAAATACTAATTAATACCTAATAGTTATAAGTAAATAACTAAATAATACTAAAATGTCACAAATACAAAATGAACAAAAGGTGGTTCATTGGCCTACATTGAATACTGTAATAATGGTAGAAGAAACTTTGAAAAAGATGGATGAGAGTGTAATCTCAGTGGCAGAACTTAAAAGAAAACTTCCAAGACAAGTAAATCATAACACTTTAATGATTATTCTTGAATACTTGGAAAGGAGCAATAAGATTGCAGTAACCATAAAAGGAATAACTTGGATTTACAATGAAAATCCAAATTTAAAAAGAGCAATTATTCAAGGAATGGAATTATGAAAGAAGTAAGGGTTATATTATTGCCTGCAGCAGAAGAAGTTTATAAGAAGTTAAATGCGGAAGCAGAAACCAACAAGCAATCGAGAATGATTCTAAAGGCAGTTAATAATAAGATTGAGTTGATAAAGGCAAACATTCATTATGGCGATCCTATTGCAAAGAACCTCGTTCCAGAAGAGTATAAGCAAAAATATTCAACAACAAATTTATTCAGGGTAGAGTTGCCTGCTTTTTGGAGAATGCTTTACACTTTAACAAACAATGAAGAAATAGAAATAATTGCTTTTGTTCTGGATATTATTGATCATTCAGAATATAATAAGAAGTTCGGGTATAAAAAGCAATAAGCTCTAACTCTAAAAATTCTTCAGCAGAAATTCCTTCAATTCTTGCAACATAAGGATTATGGTGATGCCATGCAGGTGATATTCTTGCCATTTAACAGAATTGAAATATCCTGCGTCGGGGTTGAGATTCTAATCTCTTTGGTATTTTCAATTATAGGTATTTTAAGGAAAAATGGCCCTTCATACTCCAAGGTTCCGCCATTTATTATTTGTTCATCCTTTGCTTGCGCGTCTGTAAATACGACATCTGCATTAAACTCCCCTTCTTTTACTATTGTATCATCCTGCTTGATTACTGAGTAATTAAATGGGCCTGCGCCATTGTTTCCTACGCATCCATCTTCTATTGTTCTTGATACTATTTTAATGTCGCCAGGGGTGCGATCTCCTTTTATCAGATAATATCTCTGACCTGCACATTCAACATTTGTTTCTGCTATTGCTTTTCCTGTTATCAAAGAAGATTGTGAAGCTTGTTTTTTTATTTGTTCTTCAATCAGGCTTTCATCAAATACGCCAAAACTCTTTGCACTAAGGGACTTCATTAGCCCGGTTTCAATAGAACGTGAGTAGCCCTCGCCAGAGCATCCACTAAAGCAGTTATTTGTCAAGGACTTAAACATTTCACATGATTGCTGGCAATTCTTTGAATTCGCAGGTATTTTTGCAGGCGAATATTCATCAGCAAGATTTGCCAATGCATGCCCAAGTTCATGCTGTATGACTGAGAGTGAGCTTTGCGAATTAAGGCTTATGGTGTTTCCAAGAGCAGAGTTTCTTATTTTTGGATCTTCATCTTTAATAACAATAATGTAATCATTTGGGCATGATGCTGCTTTTTTTGTCAATTCCTCAGATGCGCAAAGCACGGCAATATCTTTGTAAATTTCACATTGAGGAGTGTATGTGTCTATCAAGAAGAAGTTAAATGAGCCGGCGTTTTTTTTAAAAGGTTCTGCTGACAGGAGAGTATCAATATAATTTTGCACCTGATTTAGCTGCGCAAAAAATACAATGTTAATCTTATTTTCGCCATTATTAACAATGGTCTTGCATGCTTCTCCAGTCACTTGAGGGGCAACTCCCGGGACTTTTTGGGGGGCAACTCCAGCCTCTTCAGGAGAAAGGAGGACTTCTTCTCTTGTTGTTATATAAATTAAAGATGCACCAACCACAACCAGTATCGCTATAATCGCAATAATCTTGATGCTCACCATGCTGTTAAACAGTTATCTGCTTTTATATAGGTTTTTATTTATGTATGGAAACCCATAGCACTCGCAGAACATAGTTCCGCGGTGACTTCAACTCCAGAGGAGATTGAAGTTTTCCCTAACATGTCACCTTTCCTTTAATTGCATCTGATGATGTATGGGAACTACTTTATTGTTAGCTGATATCTGCAGGGTGAGGAGATTATTGATGCTTGATAATTAATTGTTATTTATTATCATGAACCTAGAAGAGCGTTTAGATTATTTTTTAGATTTTACATTCTTCGGCTTTATTTCTTTCTTGGCATTCATTGGCTTTCCAATGACTTTTTTGTTGTTTATATATTTCCAGAGAACTTTCGGGACTTTTATTGTTCCATCTTTTTGCTGATAATTTTCAAGGATTGCAACCATTATTCTTGATGTTGCAAGAACAGTATTGTTCAGTGTGTGAACAATTACTCTCTCTCCTTTTTTGTTGAAGTATTTTATTCCCAATTTTCTTGCCTGATAATCTGTGCAGTTTGAGAGCGAGCCGATTTCGCCATAGCTATTTGTTGTTGGCCTGAAAACTTCTGTGTCTGCGCTTCTGTATTTCCAATCACCCAAATCTCCTGAGCATATTTCTATCCATCTGTATGGCAGCTTGAGGGCTTTTAGGATTTCATCAGAGTTCTTGAAGAGCTCCTGGTACATTTTCTCTGATTGTTCTGGCGTGCAGAAAATAAACTGCTCAACTTTGTTGAATTGGTGCGTTCTCCACAAGCCTTTTTCATTTATTCCATGAGCACCAACTTCTTTTCTCATGCACATAGAGTATGAAAAATATTTCTTTGGAAGTTCTGCTTCAGCGAAAGTGTGTCCTGAATGCATTGCAAGAATTGCCTGCTCTGATGTTCCTATAAGATGCAAGTCCTCATCTTTTATGTCATAGACAGATTGCTCTATTGCTTTTTTGTCCATTGAAGCAAATATTGATTTTTCATTAAGCATTAATGGAGGCTCAATAAATTCATAGCCTTTTTTTGCCATGAAATCTATTGCAAATCTTATTAATGCCTGATTGAGCATTGCCAAGTCATTCTTTAAGTAATAAAATCCATTTCCTGAAACCTTTGCAGAGGCATCAAAGTCAGCTAGTTTTTGTTTTTCTGCAAGCTCCACATGGTTCTTTATTGGGAATTTGAACTTTGCTGGCTTGCCCACTTTTTTTATTTCCTTGTTTTCAGAAGCATCTTTGCCTATTGGAGTGTCATCCGACATTATATTAGGTAGCTGGAGCATTATCTCATTTATTTTTGATTGCAGAGCATCTGATTCTTTTTCTATTTCAGCTATCTGCTCTGGGATTCTCTTTGCTTTTTTCAATAAATCTCTTGCATCCTGCCCTGCTTTTTTAGCTTCATTTATCTGCTTTGATATTATGTTTCTTTCTGCCCTCAGAGTGTCTGATTCTGTCTTTAATTTTCTCCAATTTGCATCCAATTCTCTGACTTCGTCCACCAAAGGCAGCTTGGCATCCTGGAATTTATCTTTTAGATTTTCCTTGACTAAACCCCTGTTTTCCCTTATTAGATTGATGTCAATCATATAATAGTTAGAAAAGAATAATATTTAAAGCTTAAGTTATGGGCTTGAGTATCACAAATATCACCAATCATGCTCATCCTGCTTAGGCTAGGATGAGAGGGAGGGGTGCACGCGGCGTGCCCCTTCCACTCATAATTGCGGATGATTAATGGTAATAATATATGAGATAATTAAAAGAAATATTTGTTGATATTAATAATTGATAGAGATATTTGATTTTAAGAGAGGTTATAAGAGTTAAAGATTTAAGCAAGATTTGAGAAGGTTTAAAAACCAAAATTGTTAGCATTTAACATGGCAAAGGTAAGAATAAAACTAAGCAGCATAGACATAGATACACTCAACCCAGTCATAGCTTCAATAAAGGAAATAGCTGACAGGGCAGGGGTTGCCATTAGAGGGCCTATTCCAATACCAACACGAAGGCTGAAAGTCACAACAAGAAAGTCACCATGCGGAAATGGGACAGCAACATTTGACAAATTTGAGATGAGAGTTCACAGGAGAATAATTGACTTGCCTGCTGAAGACAGAGTTCTGCACCCAATAATGAAGCTTCAGATTCCAAGAAGTGTGCAGATAAAGATTGAGATGAAGGAATAACTTCGTTATTCCTAGTATCCTCGATTTCTAAAATCTTCGGATGAAAGAGTAAGATAAGAAATTAAGAAATAATTCTATAATCAAAACTAGCAAATAATTAATAAGACATTGATGGAAGAGATAATTATGGCTGTGGAGGATAATTAATAATAAATGCGAGAATTAATATTGTTGATAATGAGGGGTAGTTGTTAATAACAATTAATGATAATCTATAAGAGGGAGGTGTATATTTATTATTGATGTAATTGCAGATGATAATTAATGATAATGGACTTGCTAATAAAGTGTAGTTGTTAATGACGATTAATAATTGATAAAAGTAAAAGAGCAGTTGCATATCTATCTTTAATTATCTAAATGTTTTTATCCGAAGCTTTGTTAAGCGAGGATTAAAGATTGTCACAACAATCTTTTTATATCCTGATTGCAGGGTTTTGTTTATGGTAAAGCAGGCACTTGTTGTTAAGAGGGAAATTTTATTTAAAGATGGGGCATTTGAAGGATTTATCAGCAGCCAGCAAAGGGATTTTGCAAATACTATTCTTTCAAATCATTTTTATCATCCAAGGGGAGATGAGTTGGAGCATGATGCTTCATTGCAGCAAGTAATCCCTTATGTATGGATTGTCAATCCGCTGGAGAGAAAAGTTTTTCTTTATAAGAGAGCTGTGAATCAGAATAAAGCAGATGGAGAATTTAAAGAGACAAGGTATCTGAACAAATATTCTGGAGGAGTCGGCGGGCACATAGACAAGGATACAGAAGAAGGCTCAGCGAATCCAATTGAGAAAGCAATGATTCGGGAGATTTTGGAGGAAGTTGAGATTGAAGGCAAGTTTGACGCAAAAATTGTTGGTTATATTAAGGATGATTCTGACAGCATAGGCACAGTACATTTCGGCGTTGTTGCAATAGCTGAAACTCTCGCGAGTGTAAGATCGAAAGAGAGTGAGGGCCTGGCTTCAGGAGCTTTTTACTCTGCTGAAGAGGTTGAAAGAATTTTTGGAAATCCTGAAAACCAGGTTGAAAACTGGACAAGAATATCTTATCCGTTTGTCAAGGAATATCTTAGCCACTTGTAGAGCTTGAATTACAATTTAAAATATAATTGTTAGAGAACAACAATGGTTTTAAGCGCTCTTTTCTTGTGAGAATGATGAAAAATTCAAGGGGAATGTTTATTGTTTTTGAGGGAATTGACGGCTCTGGCAAAAGCACGCAGATTGAATATCTTGCCAGGCATATTAAAGAGCAGGACAAATATCAAGATGTTCTTTTAACGAGAGAGCCGACATGGAGGGCAGAAGAAATTAAAAAAACACTTTTGCAGGACAAGGATTCTTTTTCTGGTGGAGAGAAATTGGCTGAGCTTTTTGTTGAAGACAGAAGGGTTCATACTCACGAGCAAATTGTACCTGCTCTTGAACAAGGGGCAATTGTTTTGTCTGATAGATATTCTATGTCAACTCTTGCTTATCAGTCAGTGCAGGGAGTTAATCTTGATTATTTGCTGATGCTGCATGAAGCAGCAGGGACAATAAAACCTGATCTTTCGTTTTTGATTGATGTTTTTCCTGAGAGAGCAATGGAAAGGATTGCAAAGAGAAAAGGCGGAGTTGAAAAGTTTGAAAAACAAATTGATTTCCAAAAAAGATTAGCAGATAGTTACAGGAATTTAGCTGGAATGAGCATGGGCGAAACAGATTCTTTGGTTAGAAGAATATGCGGATTTACCAGAATAATTGATGGCGACAGGGAGATAGATGAAATAGCCAAGGGCCTTTCTCATGTATTTGACTTTTATCAGAAATCTTATAGAGCTCAGAAGGGCAATGTTTAAAAGTGCCTGATTTTGCTTTTCTTTATGGAATTTGATGAATCTGGATTGAACATAAGAAGAGCAGTAATTGAACGAGGAAGCGAGGATTTGGCAGTTGTTGCTAGGCTTGAGCATGAGCTTCATGGAGAAATATGGACTGAGGGAGCGCGTTATAGCCTTGAACAAGAAAGAGCTCGCTTGCTAGAAAGGCAAGAAGGAAGAGAGAGGGATAATGTTATTCTGGCAGAAGTGGATGGTGCTGCCAGAGGGCACTCGGTTTATTCAATAAACGAGAAAGGGTATTGTTTCATAAGCAGTTTGTATGTTGCAAGAGAGTTTAGAGCAAGAGGAATAGGTGCTAAACTTTTGGGATTAGTAATAAAAGATGCCCGGCATAGAGAGGCTGTGCAAGTTCATCTTATTTCAGGCGGGAATTCAGAGGATTTTTATAAAAAACATAAGTTTGCAAATTTCGGCAATAATCCTGAAGAGGGAGAGTTAATCTTAAATCTGGATTGAAATAAGTTTAAAAATAGAGATTGTTCTTTGATTATATCAGTCTCGTGAGACACTCACAGATAACTATAAAATATATTGTTTCGTGTCTCACTCGAGCCCGGATGGCGCAGCGGTTACCGCGTGAGTTTGGAGAACTCATTTCCGCAAGGATTCCCAGGTTCAAATCCTGGTCCGGGCGTTATACCTTTTTGGCACCTGGACGGAATGTTTCAGGGAAGAGCCAAAAGGAAACGCCTAAACTGAACTTCTTTCGTGCTTTTGTACCATTTTGATACAGAGCGTTTTTTAAAACGCCTTTGCTTATACAAGCATGAAAATAGACCCCTACAATCACAAAGAGTTATATTTAGACTGGAAAGAAAGGACGAAAGAGAGTATTCCCAGCATTTCTAAAGAAGATTCCGACCTTATCAAACAATATTTAAGCGATATGGAACGGGGCATCAATATTGCCAAGGGAAGTGTGAAGGGCGGAAGGAGTTTTATACGACTTAATACGCTAAAGGAAAAGATGATTAATTTTTCAAAGAGACTGAAGAGTATTTATGGAGTCGAGAAATTAACAGATGTAACTGAAGAGCAAATTATTAGCTTCTTTACAGATATGCGAAATGGCACCCTGCAAAAAAAGGGCGGTGGCACATTTAAATCGGTTGAGCATTATGCTCGAGTTTTCAAAGCATTTTGGCACTGGCATCAAAAAGTAAGCAAAAAGGCAGGATTGGAAGTGACTGATATAACTATTGATTTGGATGCCAGAGGGGAAAAACCAGACTGGGTTTATTTAAATGAGCAAGAAGTTAAAAAACTGGTTGAAAACGCCAAACAAGAGTATAGGGTGTTAATGATGTTTCTTTTTGATACTGGCATCCGCGCTCCTACCGAACTAATGAATGTCAAAGTCTCTGATTTGTTTAACGACTATAAAGAGTTGATGATTAGTCAAGAGGCTTCTAAGACCTTCGGGAGAAGAATAAAGCTTATGCTTTGCGGAGAATTGCTTAAAGATTACGTTAAGGATAAAGGATTACAACCGAGCGAATATTTATTCCAAACAGATCCCAAGATAGTTAATCGTTACCTGAAAAGACTTGCTGCCAAACTTTTTGGAGACAAACCAAGCCCCGCAGGAGCCAGGTATTCTGAACTAACTATGTACGACTTTAGGCATATAAGCTGTTGCTATTGGTTGCCTCGCTATAAGTCAGAATCTGCTTTGAAATATAGATTTGGGTGGAAAAAGTCAGATAAAATACATTATTACTCTGAAATGTTGGGGATGAAAGACACTATATCAGAAGATGATATGCTTGTAGATCTTACTAAAACAGAGATTGAGAAAAGACTTGAAACGTCAGAGAAAGAAAAGGAGATTTTAAAGGAAAGAGTTTATACTGTCGAAATGCAGATGGCTCAGGTAATGCAGATTGCGAGCCAGATGCATTTGGCAATTAACAATGAAAAAGCAAAATGAGAAAGAAATAAACAAGGAAATTGAAAAGCTGAGAAGGAAATCCAGGCTTCAGAAGTGGATTAATCTGTTTTTGATTTGGAGATAACTCGAAGGGAGAAAGAGGGGATTTTTATCAAAACCTTTATAAATATTGATAATTGTCAATATGTTGTGAAAGAGAATATTGAATTGTTAAAAGCATTGGCTGATGATACCCGATTTAAGATTATAGAATACTTATTGGAGGGTGAAAAATGCGTATGTGAGATATTTCCTCATGTGAAGAGAACCCAGTCAACTGTTTCGATTCATCTAGGTCATTTGGAAGAGGCAGGAGTTCTTGAATCAAGGAGGGACGGAAAGAAGATTTACTATCGGATTAAAGATATGAGGGTTTGTGATGTGTTCAAGGCGCTTGGCAATTCTAAAGGTAAAATTTTGAAGCAGGGGCGCTGTTGTGAATAGATCTGACTAAAATAATTCTTTTACATCATTAGATAATGTAATTCTGTTAGTCATGCCTTCTTTTTGGATTTTTATAATTCCCTTGAATTCTAATTCTTTTATTGCTCTATGTGTTTTTAGCTTAGTCATACCCGGCATACGAGTTATTTCTGATTGTGCTACTTTACCTTTATTCTCAATGAGCATTTCTACAACTTTCCTTTCATCGGGTTTTAGAAATTTAAGAATTAAAGGAGTATTTCCACTTTCTATCTTTCTTTTGAGATTATTATTGTCATCATGTTTCTTAATAAGTCTAAATAGAATCTCCATATTTTTCTCTAATTTATTCTCTAACCTTTTTGAGATGAAATAATAAGAAATTGGAACTATCACAATTATCATAAGTATCATAGACAGCCATAGAATATAATTTGGAATCATCCTTGGGCATAGGTGGTTTTGCAAGGGATTTGAAAATGTTACAAGTCCGGGGATGGTAAATATTATAATTAAACCAACAACAAATGCTGATATTATCGAAATCATTAAAAAATTCATTTTTTTATCTTTGTCCATGATTATTTCATAAGTTTGTTATTTATAAATCTTCTTAATGGTTTCATATATTTGAAACCCCTAAAATTGGTTTCACAAAACATTTATAAAGGGTTTCATAAGTTTGAAACTTATGAAAAAGAGAAAAAGAATTTATCTTGCTTTCACAGTTGTGGCTATCCTAATGGTATTTTCAA
>Ga0315274_10002496_pt1 | contig 27668 bp, 26 predicted proteins | sample YL17G02_20_MG_FD_203700 | JGI IMG/M metagenome (GOLD analysis project Ga0315274, IMG submission 203700) | Sediment microbial communities from Yellowstone Lake, YNP, Wyoming, USA - YL17G02_20 | ecosystem: Environmental > Aquatic > Freshwater > Lake > Sediment | place: USA: Wyoming | collected...
TGGCAGAGGGCATTCGCGAGGACACCATTGGCATGCTGACGCTGTGTGAGTCGGTCCGCGAGTTGCTGATCGCCAGCTCGTTCTCCAAGAACTTTGGGCTGTATAACGAGCGGGTGGGTGCGCTGACGGTAGTCACTACCTCCCCCGATACGGCCACTGCGGTGCTCAGCCATGTGAAACGCTGCATCCGGGCCAACTACTCGAACCCGCCAGCGCACGGTGCGGCGATCGTGACCACGGTACTGGATGACCCAGATCTCTGCGCCGAATGGCAAGCCGAACTGCAGGGCATGTGCAGGCGGATTAGGCAGATGCGTCAGCTCTTTGTAGAGACATTGGCGACCAAGGGAGTGCAGCGCGACTTGTCCTTTGTCAGCCGGCGACGAGGGATGTTCTCATTTTCCGGATTGACACCCCAGCAGGTGCAGGAACTGCGCGAAGAGCACTCGGTGTATGTCGTCGGCGATGGGCGGGTCAACGTTGCGGGGATGACGGAGGCCAACATGGATGTCCTGTGTCAGGCTATCGCCGATGTCCTCCAGGCATCCTAGTCCCCTGCCTGCGGGAGCGCTTCGGGCTGTGGATGGCCTGGTTGGAATGGGGCTGCCAGCAGCGGAAAGCATAGGTGTGCCGGGTGCAGGTAGCAGGTTGTAGGTGGGGATACCTGTAGCTCGTCGGGTTGCTTCCTTGGACTGGAGCAGACCAGCAGAAGACAGGTATGCCCCTTTTTTGTGCTACGAAAGGAGGATCTGGTGGGCGAGAAGGACGTTCGGAGGGATGTGGTGAGACAGGTCACCGTGGCGTTATGCGTGGTGATCACCATTGCCGTCAATGCTCTGGCGAACATACTGCCGTTCAACAACCTGACCACCGGCGAGATCTCGGACCGCTTTCGCGTGTACTTTGTTCCGGCCGGCTATGTCTTTTCGATCTGGGGCGTGATCTATCTGTTCCTGATCGGCTTTGCGATCTATCAGGCCCTGTCAGCCCAGCGAGGCAATGCCTGGCTGCGACGGATTGGGTACCTGTTTGCCGCGAGCTGTGCAGCGAACGTGCTCTGGCTGTTCCTGTGGCACTATGAGCGCTTTGTGTTCACGCTGATTGCCATGGTTGCCCTATTGCTGCTGCTCATCTCTGTCTATCTGATCCTGGGGATCGGGAAGCGGAGGGTGAGCACGGCCGAGCTGCTGCTGGTCCATGTCCCCTTTGGCATCTACCTGGGCTGGGTTACTGTGGCTGCCGTTGCCAACGTGACCTCGGTCTTGGATTACCTGAAGTGGAGCGGCTGGGGGATCTCGCCGGAAGCGTGGGCTGTTGTCATGCTGGTTATTGGCGCGGCGATCGCCTCGGCGATCAGCATCACCCGGGGTGACATTGCCTATGTCCTGGTCATTGTCTGGGCATTCATCGGCATTGCCGTCAAGCAGAGCGCTGCACCGGTCGTGGCCATCCCGGCCGGGGTGCTGGCAGCAGTGGTGGCGCTGACCCTCATCGTCGGCGTGCCTCGCAGACGGAGGCGCCTGCAAGTAGCCTAGCGGACTCGCTGTCGCGATGCGATGGCTGGGACAGAGGAGCAGGGCATCACGAATGGCACGAACAACACGAATAGGGTGCATGAAATGAGCACATCCGTGCCATCCGCCTCATTCGTGAGATTCGTGATCCAGAGAAAGCAGGTGTCATCATGCAACACGCCATTACTCAGCTCTGCCGGTTTCACCTTCCGGGTCAGGGGCCGCGTTTGGGTCAACGGGTGGGTGACATGGTCTATGACCTGACGGCCAGTGGGCAGCCGGTCTTTGCATCGCTGGCGGCACTGCTCCAGGCATCGACCCGAGGATCGATCCAGACATGGCTTGAGCAGGTGGCCTTGTCTGTTCTGCCGACGGTGGCGTACGCCGAGCTGGACCGCCCACCTGCTCCCGGCACGTCGCACTTGTTGCCCCCGGTGGATCATCAGGAAGTGTGGGCGGCGGGCGTTACCTATGCCTGGAGCCGCGAAGCGCGGGTGCGGGAGGCAGTAGCTAAGGATATCTATGTACGGGTGTACGAGGCCGAGCGTCCAGAGCTGTTCTTCAAGGCGGCACCGGAGCAAGTCGTAGGCCCCCACGAGTGGATTGGCCTGCGCGGAGACAGCCACTGGAATGTGCCAGAGCCGGAACTGGCCCTGGTGCTCAACCCCGAGATGAAGATCGTGGGATATACGGTCGGGAATGACGTCAGCAGCCGGGACATTGAGGGTGAGAACCCGCTTTACCTGCCTCAGGCCAAAGTGTACCGCCATTCCTGCGCCCTGGGTCCGGTTATCACCCTGGCAGAGGAGGGCGTGAACCCGCTGAGCCTGTCGATCCGCCTGACCATTCATCGGGGTGACGGCGTGGCCTTTGAGAACCAGACCAGCACGGGCAAGATCCACCGCCATCTAGAGGATCTCGCCGCCTACCTGGGCCGTTATTATGACTTGCCGAATGGTGCCGTGCTATTGACCGGCACGGGGATCGTGCCAGGTGATGATTTCACCCTGCAACAAGGGGACGAAGTAGCGATCGAGATCGAATCGGTCGGGCTGCTGCGTAATCCGGTCAAGCAGATGTGAGGGAAAGAGACATGAAGCTGGCCACTTTTTCCACTGGAAAAGATGCCCGTCTGGGCGTCGTGAGCGGCAACGATGTGATCGACCTGGCTGCGGCCAGCGGTGGGCAGTTGCCACCGGACATGGTGTCCTTTCTCCAGCAGGGCAAGGCCGCAATGAGCCTGGCAGCGGAGCTCGCCAGCAGTACCCAAGCTAGATTGCCACTCTCACAGGTCACGCTTCTGGCGCCCCTTCTTAACCCATCCAAGGTGGTAGCCATTGGCCAGAACTATGCGGACCACTGCCGGGAACAGCATGTCGAGCCGCCCAAGGTGCCCATCATCTTCTGCAAGTTCCCATCTGCGATCGTCGGGCCGGATGCCGTCATTCGCTGGGACCCGGCCCTCACCCGGCAGGTAGACTATGAGGCTGAACTGGCAGTGGTGATGGGCCGCACTGCGCGGCGTGTCTCTGCGGCTGAGGCCCTGGACTATGTCGCCGGGTACACCCTGTGCAATGATGTCAGCGCCCGCGACCTGCAGTTCGGCGATGGCCAGTGGGTGCGTGGGAAATCATTGGACACGTTCTGTCCTCTTGGGCCGTGGCTGGTCACTCAGGACGAGATCCCCGATCCACAGGTGCTGGCGATTCGCTGCACGATCAACGGCCAGGTGATGCAGGATTCCTCTACGTCGGAGATGATCTTTCGCGTGCGCGAGCTGATCGAGTTCAGTAGTCGTGCCTTTACGCTGTTGCCCGGCGATGTCATTGCCACCGGGACGCCGCATGGCGTGGGCCATTTCCGCAAGCCCCCGGCCTATCTGAAAGATGGCGATCGGGTGACGATCGAGGTCGAAGGGATTGGCCACCTGACCAATCGGTGCGTCGAGGACCGCGGATCGTGAGTGTAGAGACCCTCCTGCTGGCTAGGCTGGTGCTCGGCCGAACCGTGCCCTCGACGAGCTGCTGAACCGGCTGCTGGCACGAACGGGAACATGTGGGAGGGTGAACCAAGGAGGAGGCTTGATGGCGCAGGTGTACACAGGCAAGCTGCTGCGCATGAACCTGGAAAATGGCCAGGCCTCTGAAACGGAGATCGATCCCGGCGATGTGCGCGCATTTCTGCTGGGAAGTGGGCTGGCAGCATGGATGTTTCACCAGGCGTTGACGGCTGGACAGGTGCCAGACGACTCACTTGACCCTGAAAACGCCCTGTTCGCCTTTACCGGGCTGCTCACCGGCACTATCGCTCCCACAGGGTGTCGCACCACCTGGTGCGCCCGTTCACCGCTGACAGGCATCTGGGGCGAGTCCAACATGGGTGGGCACTGGGGGGCGGAGCTGCGTTTCGCCGGTTTCGATGGACTGGTGTTGGAAGGTGGAGGCGATGGCCCGGTCTATCTGTGGATCGATGGGCGGAATGGGACTGTGGCCTTGCGCGAAGCCCGTCACCTGTGGGGCCTGGACCAGTTTGAGACACACGAGCGCGTCCGTGCCGAGACTGACGCCCGTGCCCAGGTGGCCAGCATAGGGCCGGCCGGCGAAAACCAGGTTCGCTTTGCCTCTGTGATGCAGGGCGGTCCCACTCACTCCCGTGCTGCCGGGCGAACAGGCATGGGCGCGCTGATGGGAGCCAAGAACCTCAAAGCGGTCGCCGTCCGTGGCACACAGCGACCGGAATACCCGGACGAGGGGGCTTTTCGCGAGCTGGTCAAGCGCCTAAACAAGATGATCAAGGTCAAGGGAGCAGGAATGACGCTCCTGGGTACGAGTGGCGGCATCCTTGCCGCGGAGCGATTCGGCGACCTGCCACTCCGAAACTGGCAGGATGGCAGTTGGCCTGACGGGGCCGAAGCCATCACTGGTCAGACCCTCCACGACACGATCTGGACCCGGAACACCTTCTGCTATGCCTGCCCCATCGGCTGCGGCAAAGCCATTGAGGTCAAGGAAGGACCCTATGCTGGTGTGAGCGGTGAAGGTCCCGAATTCGAGGCGCTAGCCGGTTTTGGCGCCAATCTCCTGATCGACGACCTCAATGCGATCGCTCAGTTGAACGACCTATGCAATCGGTTGGGGATGGACACGATCAGCACATCGAGCGTGCTGGCTCTGGCTACCGAGGCGTTCGAGCGCGGCTTGCTCTCCGTGGCCGATACCGATGGGATCCAGTTACGGTGGGGCGACCCGATGGCAGCGATTGAGATGATTGGCAAGATCGCCCGGCGACAAGGGATCGGCGACTTGCTGTCTCAGGGCAGCCGCGCAGCCGCAGCAGCACTGGGACCAGAGGCAGAGGCGATGGCGGTACATGTCAAGGGCCTCGAGTTGCCGTACCACGACCCACGGGCCTTTGTGGACATGGCCCTGAATTACGCCACTGCCAACCGCGGGGCATGTCACATGGAGAGCCCGTCTTACTGGCGTGGCTATGGCCTGACCGTGCCCGGTTGGCAAGAAGAGTCCCGTGACCGTTTTGAAGGGGGAGAGGTAGCGGCACGGATGGTGGTCGATTTCCAGGACTACCTTTCTACCTTTAACCCGTTGGGGCTGTGCAAGTTCATTATCAAGGCAGGAGTCGCCCCTGCCCATGTCGCCGCCTTGGTGAATGCGGCCACGGGCTGGGGGTGGACGGCCGATGAGTTGCTGGCAACAGGGAGGCGCATTTTCGACCTCAAACGGCGCATCGACTTGGGGCTAGGCATTACCCGCGCAGACGACCGTTTGCCTCCCCGTTTGCTGACCCATCCGCTCCCATCGGGAGGTGCGCAGGGCGTCTTGCCTGACCTTGAGCCGATGCTGGAGGCGTACTACCGGCTGCGGGGCTGGGATGAGGAAGGAAGACCGACTAGCAGCGATCGGCCGTCAGCGATCAGCGAACAACGTCCGGCTGAACGCTGAACGCCAGAAATGAGGAGAGGAGTACTCTCTTTTGCTCAGGACCAGAGGAGTGCGGTAAGATGAAGATTGAGCTGACTGGCAGAAATGCCCTGGTGACCGGGGGGGCGTCGGGGATCGGCAAGGAGTGTGCCCTCGTTCTCGCCGAGTCTGGCGCGCTGGTGGCGGTTGTGGACATCAACCTGGAGGGCGCCCAGCAGACGGTGGTAGCTATGGGTCAGGGCTTGGCCATCCGCTGCGACTTGGGCGATCCTGAGGATGTGTCAGCCATGCACCGCGAGGTTCTTGCTCGGATGGGTGGGGTAGACATCCTGATCAACAGTGCGGGCATTATCTCGTATCGGCAGGGCATCTGGGCGGTGTCGGTTGAGGAATGGGATCGCGTCCTCGACGTGAACCTGAGGGGTACGTACCTGGTTTGCCGCGAGTTCATCGCCGGGATGAAGGAGCGCGGCGGTGGCAAGATCGTTACCTTTTCCTCCCTTGCTGCCCGGGCCGGTGGGATCGAGGCTGGCATCCACTATTCCGCCTCCAAAGCGGCGTTGATCGGCCTGACCCGTACCTTGGCCAAGGAGGGCGGCCCTTTTGGCATCACCGTGAACGCCGTAGCCCCGGGGATCATTGCCACAGACCCGGTCAAGCGGCAGATCCAGGGTCATGAGGAGCAGTATATCGCCCAGGCCCCTCTGAGGCGGCTGGGCCAGCCGCGCGATGTGGCGAATGTGGTCCTGTTCCTGGCTTCTCCATTGGCGGACTATGTGACGGGGGTTGTCCTGGACGTCAACGGTGGCATGTACATGGGGTGATGCATGGGCAGTGAACCGGTGCAATCGGGCACAAGAGGGATGGCACACCGGATTCCGGCAGCCAAGCTTTCGATGTTCGCACAGCAGGTGTTAGTTGCCGTAGGGGTTCCCGAGGAGCACGCGGCCATCGTGGCTGACTGTCTTCTCACGGCCAATCTCTCGGCTGTTGACTCGCATGGCGTCATCCGCCTGGCTCACTATGTGACTCGGCTGCAGAATGGCACCATCCAGGCTGTTCCCCATCTGCGGTTTGAGCGAAAGGCATCCTCGCTGGGGATCATGGACGGCGGCGATGGCCTGGGCCACGTGGTCATGGTTCATGCCTGCACCAGAGCGATGGAGTTGGCCGCTGAGAGTGGGAGTGGCGTGGTGGTTATCCAGAACTCGAGCCACTTTGGCATGGCCGGGTTCTATATTCAGCGCATGGTGGCCCAAGGGTACATGGGCATGGCAGCGACCGCGACCGATGCCTTTCTCATCCCGTTTGGAGCTAGTAAACCCTTCTTTGGCACCAATCCAATTGCCATTGGTTTCCCCACTGATGGCATTCCCGTCATCCTCGACATGGCCACCACCTCAATCCCTTATGGCAAGATCGCCCTGGCCAAGACGGAAGGCAAGCCGATCCCGGCCGACTGGGGGTTTGATCGGGACGGCAACCCCACCACCGATCCCCGCCGAATTGTGGGAATGCACCCCATCGCTGGTCCCAAGGGGAGTGGCCTGGCCATGATCATCGACATCTTGTGCAGCGTTCTCTCGGGGATGCCGTGGGGGCCGCACATCAACGCGATGTACGACGAAATCGACGAGCCGCGCAAGCTCGGCCACTGGGTCATGGCCCTCGACATTGGGCGCTTGATGCCACTGGATCTGTTCAAGCGCCGCCTGGGCGAGATGCTCCGGGAGTTTGGTGAGATCCCTTCTGCCCAGGGTTCTGAACGAGTGTACTACCCGGGTCAGGTGGAGGGCGAGCAGCGCCGCCGAAGGAGCGTTGAAGGGATTCCCATCGATGCCGGGCTGTACCAGGTACTGGAAGGGCTGGGGGTGCGGTTTAGCGTGCCGTTTCCGGGTTGAGGCCGGGACAACGTGGAGCGCCTTTTGCGTTCCGAACGGATTCGGCAGGAGGAGAGGAGATCCACGGTGTTCAAGAGAGCGGATCATGTGGCAGTCAGTGTCAAGGACATGGACAAGGTTATCACCTTCTACCGCGATGTCGTTGGCATGGAAAAGGTCTTTGACCGCGAGTTCAGCGAAGGGATGGCCAAGCTGATCGGCATTCCGGGCGCGCGCGTGCGTGTGGTGCACATGAAGCTAGGCGACTCGGTGATTGAGCTTTTCGACTATCATTTCCCCAAAGGACGCGAACCCAGGCCCGATCCTCTGCAGAGCGACTATGGGCTCATCCACATTGGGTTCATCGTGGAGGACTTTTGGGGCACCTACCGACACCTGTCGGATCACGGTGTCCAGTTCTTGGGAGAGCCAGTGGAGATCCGCCCTGGGGTGTTCGTGGCCTATTTCCGTGGGGTGGAATATGAGGTCTGCGAGATCAGGGAGATCACGCCTAGTTAGTTGCTTTCCTGGAGGTAGCGTGTGGCGCAGTTGATCGAGCAAAAGGCCCCAGCAGCATGCCATTGGTTGCAGGTTTCGGATGCAGACCTGCTTTCCATCGCGCGGGACGATCTGGTGCGTATGGTGGCCCTCTTGTACCTGATCCGAGAGTTTGAGACGAAGGTGCTCGACCTGAAGGACGCTGACCTGGTGCATGGACCGGTTCATGCCAGTACCGGTCAGGAGGCTGTGGCCGCAGCGGTAGCCGTTGTGCTGCGCAAGACCGACATGATGGGCTCTACTCACCGGGCCCACGGTCATTTCCTGTCGAAGGCCTTTATGTACTATGCTCCAGACGGCTATCAGCCACTGCGGGATCCGATCACGCCGCCCATGCAGGGGGCCGTGAACAGGACGTTGGCCGAGATCATGGGGCTGCGCGACGGCTGGTGCGGTGGGCGTGGTGGGTCGATGCATCTGTACGATGCCGAGTCGGGAAATCTGGGGAGCAACGCCATCGTTGGTGGCGGGATCCCTCTGGCGACGGGCGCGGCCTGGGCACAGAGGCTCCTGAAAACGGACTCGATCGTGGTCTCGTTCTTTGGCGACGGCGCGATCAACCAGGGGTGCTTTCACGAAGTAGCCAACATGGCTGCCCTGTGGAGTGTCCCCATCCTGTATCTGGTGGAGAACAACCTGTACGCGGTAGGGACCTGCACGGGAGAGTCCTCGTGTGTGCGGGACCTGGCGTTGCGGAGCATCGGCTATGGCTTTGGAAGCCTGATCGTCGATGGCATGGATCCGGTGAGCATGTACATTGCGGTTCGGGATGCGGTCCAGCACGTGCGGCAGGGGCCGTGTCCCTTCCTGATCGAGGCCAAGACCTATCGCTATCACCACCATGGGGGCCGCTTGCCCGGCAGCGCCTTTGGCTATCGTACCAAAGACGAAGAGGCCGAGTGGATGGCAAAGGACCCGGTGGCCATATTCCCGGACAGGTTGGTGCGCCAGAGCCTGATCAGCCAGGAGGAGAATGAGCACCTGCAGGCGCTGGCCAAAGCGTCGATCGCGCAGGCCGTTGATCAGTGCACCATAGAGCAAGGCGGTCAGCGTACGATCTCGGTGGACAAATGGCCGCCCATCGAGTCCGCAGGCCAAGATGTGCGCAGTGCGGAGAATGCGGTCCAGTCTAAGGAGAGAGAGGATTTCACCGAGTTCAGGACCATGACCTATGTCCAGGCCATTGCCGGCGTCACTCTGCGGAATATGGAGCGCGATCAGAGGGTGATTGTGTTGGGCGAGGAAGTAGCCAATCTGAGGGGAGGAGCATACGCCGCGACCAAGGGTCTGAAAGAAGCCTACCTGGAGAGGCTGTTCAATACTCCCATCTCCGAGACCGGGTTTGTGGGCATGGCCGGCGGGCTGGCTGCCACTGGCCTGAGGCCGGTGGTCGAGATCATGTTCCCTGATTTCTCGTTGATGGCCTCTGACCAGTTGTTCAACCAAATCGGCAAGCTGCGGCACATGTACGGCGGCCGGATCTGCTTTCCTGTCGTCGTGCGCACTCGCGTGGCCATTGGCTATGGGTATGGGGGCCAGCACTCCATGGATCCTGGCGCGTTTTTCGCTCTGTTCTCTGGGTGGCGGATCATGGCTCCTTCGAACGCCTTTGACTATATCGGCATGTTCAACACGGCGATGCGCACCAACGACCCCGTGCTCATGATCGAGCATGGCATGTTGTATGCGGCAGAGGACCAGGTTCCGGTGGACACCATGGACTATGGCGTGGCCTATGGCAAAGCACGTGTCGTCCGACCGGGGAGTGACGTCACTGTTCTGACCTACCTGACCGGCGTGGACAAGTGTCTGCAAGCTGCAGAAGAGCTGGCCGGCGAAGGGATCAGCGCAGAGGTGATCGACCTGCGGACGCTGGATTATACCGGGATGGATTTCGCCACCATCGGCGCTTCGGTGAAAAAGACGGGAAGTGTGCTGATCGTAGAGCAAGGGCCACGCAGCCTGACCCTGGGGGGGCGGATCAGTGACGAGGTCCAGGAGCGGTTCTTTGACTACCTGGACTGCCCGGTTGGCAAGGTGACGGCGCTCGATGTCCCTCTCCCCGTGTCGCGCAAGCTGGAGGAGGCTGTATTGCCCTCTGTGGAGCGGATCAGGGCACAGATGGCACGGGGCGCAGGGCATCAGTTTTGAGACCGGGGTGACAGGCAGCCGCTTGTGGGCGAGCCTGTTGATGCGTGGGCCAGTGCGCCATAGAGGACAGGAGATGGGGATTCTCGATCGGTTTCGCATGCAAGGCAGGGTGGCAGTGATCACGGGCGGCAGCCGGGGATTGGGTAGGGCCATGGCCGAGGCGCTCGCCGAGGCCGGGGCTGACGTCATAGTGTGCAGCCGCAATGCGTCTGAGGTGGAGCAGGTTGCCGAGGAGCTGCGGTCGACCTATGGCCGGGAATGCAGGGGCTATGGCTGCAACGTAGCTGACCCGGCACAGGTTCAGGCGTTGATCAGCCAGGTGGTCTCTGAGTTCCGGCAAGTGGACGTGCTGATCAACAACGCAGGTATCAACATCCGACGGCCGATCGAGGATTTGACGCTGGACGAGTTCCGCCTGGTCCAGGACATCAATGTCACCGGTGCCTGGCTCATGTGCCGTGAGGTGGCCCCGCACATGAAGGCTCGGCGCTATGGGCGAGTGATCAACGTGGGCTCGACTCTCTCGGTCGTCTCCATGCCGGACCGCACGCCATATGCCACCAGCAAGGGGGCGGTCCTGCAGCTCACACGCACCCTGGCGCTCGAGTGGGCGCCCTACAACATCACGGTCAACGCTATCCTGCCTGGCCCCTTTGGCACAGAGATGAACCGCCCGCTGATGCAGGATCCAGAGGTCTACCAGGGGTTCGCATCCCAGGTCCCGCTGGGGCGCTGGGGGGAGCCAGAGGAGATCGGCGGGCTGGTGTTGTTCCTGGCGAGTGACGCGTCTAGCTTTGTCACCGGGGCTGGCATTGCCATCGATGGCGGCTGGACGGCGCGATGAGGCCGGCGACACTTGTTTTTTTGCTCAGAGGGGATCCACCGCAGGAGATCCTGCTGGGTCTCAAGAAGGCCCGCTTTGGCGCTGGCAAGTACAACGGTTTTGGGGGAAAGGTCAAGGACGGTGAGACCGTGACCCAAGCGGCCACCAGGGAGCTAGAAGAAGAGGCCGGGGTCAGGGTCCGTGAGCAGGACCTGCGACAGGTGGCTGTGTTGACCTTTTCCTTTCCGGCGGAGCCGGCCTGGGACCAGGTGGTTCACGCGTTCGTGGCAATACGGTGGGATGGCTACCCGGCGGAAAGTGACGAGATGACGCCCTGCTGGTTTGCGGTGGACCAGATCCCCTTTGATCTGATGTGGCAAGACGATGCCCACTGGCTTCGGCGCGTCCTGGCCGGAGAGCGTGTGCAAGGACGCTTTACCTTCGGAGATGACAACGAGACACTGACTGACGTGGAGGTACAGCCGTTACACCTGTGAGATTATGGCATTCTTGCGTTTTCCCGGCAATCGGGATGGCTGTTTCCCTGCTGCAGGCCTGCGGGGCAGTGCATGGACGAGTTCCCGCCTGGCTCGGGCAGGGCAGACAGTGGCGAAAGGAGCGTTGGGAGCGTGCAAGCGACGCGTGCGTTTCTTGAGAGCCTGGGCCTGCCGCCTGGCGATCTGCACCACCTGCCGACTTCGGTGAAGCGCTTTCCCGATGGGGCGCAATACCGGGTCGAGATCCCCAGCGTGGAGGGGCCCCGGGCCCTGGCGGCGGTGCTAGAGGAGGCTGAGGTGCGCCGGGTGCGCGTGCACCGCATCAGCCAAGGTAGCGGGATCATGTTGCTCACCGACAGCGAGATCCGGGAGATGGCCAAGCTGGGGGCGGATGCGCCGGTGGAGGTTAGCCTGTTTGTTGGGCCGAGGGCAGCATGGGAGCCTGGCTCGCAGATCCTCGCCCCGGCAGGCAAGAACCTGGGGGCTCGGCATCGCGGCATGGAGCAACTGGTGTATGCCATCGAGGATATCAAGCGGGCCTGTGGCCTGGGGATCCGCAGCGTGCTGCTGGCCGATGAGGGATTGCTGTGGGTGGCCGGGGAGATGAAAAAAGCACGCGAGTTGCCGCCCGACCTGGTGCTCAAGATCTCGGTGCAGATGGGAGCAGCCAACCCGGCCAGCATTCGCCTCCAGCAGCAGTTGGGTGCTAGCACCTACAACACCCCTACGGATCTGGACCTGGGCATGCTGGCGGCGGTCCGGGCTGCGGTGGACATTCCCCTCGACATCTATGTCGAGGTGCCAGACAGCTTTGGTGGCTTTGTCCGGCATTACGAGATTGGCGAGATGGTGCGGGTGGCTGCCCCGGTGTATGCCAAGTTTGGCCTGCGCAACGCGCCGGATGTCTATCCCAGCGGGACGCACCTGGAAGGGACAGTCATCGCACTGAGCCGTGAGCGAGTGCGTCGGGCCGAGATCGGGCTGGAGCACCTGCGCCGCTACTACCCAGAAGCGGTGACGTCCGAGCTGGGTGCGGCTGGGCTGGGGATTCCGCAGGTCTGATGCCTGCTGAGGTTGGTTTGATGGGAGGCGTTGATGGTCACAGTCACTGATCTGGCCCGGTTGCAGCGCAAGGCAGCCGAGATGCGCTGGAGGATCGTCAAGATGATGGGGCCGGGCAAAGCTCACCACTTTGGGGGTTCGCTGTCGGCAGCCGACGTGGTCACAGCGCTCTATTTCCACAAGATGCGCTACGATCCTGCCAATCCGCAATGGCCTGAGCGAGATCGGTTCATCATGAGCAAGGGCCATTCGGTGCCTGCTCAGTATGCGGCGTTGGCTATGCTGGGTGTCTTTCCGGTGGAGGAATTGCCCACGCTCAAGTGCCTGGGCAGTCGCCTGCAGGGCCATCCAGCCATGCATGTGACACCTGGTTTGGAAGGATGCACGGGCGCATTGGGCGAAGGCCTCTCCTATGCCAATGGCATGGCCCTGGCCGGGCGGGTCCTTGGCCTTGCTTACCGCGTGTACTGCCTGCTAGGGGATGGCGAACTGCACGAGGGGCAGGTCTGGGAAGCGGCGATGACGGCGGCCAAGCACTGCCTGTCCAACGTCGTGGCCATCATTGACCGCAACCGCTTGAAGGCAATGGACGAGACCGAGTGTGGCAAAGCGCTCGACCCGCTGGCCGTGCGCTGGACTAGCTTTGGTTGGGCGACGCTGGAGATCGACGGGCACGACATGGCCGCTATCTGCGATGCGTTGGATTGGGCTGACGCACAGCAGCAGCCCTCGCTGATCGTTGCCAACACCATCAAGGGGAAAGGGGTCTCCTTTATGGAGGGACAGGCAGCGTATCACAATGCCTCGCTGAACGAAGAGCAGTTCCAGAAGGCAGTCGCCGAACTGGAAGCTGCGGCGGCGCAGATGGAGGGAGCTTGAGATGGCACAACTGACGGAGACACGCTTTGCATATGGGGAAGCACTGCTTGAGTTGGGCCGGCAGAGGTCGGATGTCGTCGTTTTGGATGCGGACCTCTACAAATCGACCCGTACTGTCCTCTTTCGCGATGCCTTTCCCGAGCGGTTCGTGGATATCGGCATCTCGGAGGCGGACATGGTGAGCACGGCTGCTGGCATGGCGGCGACCGGGCTGATCCCGTACTGCAACAGTTTTGCGGTGTTTATCACCGGTATCTGCTATATGCCCATTCGCACCCAGATTGCCTACCCATCCCTTCCGGTCAAGCTGATCGGTTCCAGTTCGGGCCTGACACAGGGGCCCGATGGGGCCAGCCATCAGTCGCTGGAAGACATTTCCCTGATGCGCAGCTTGCCCAACATGGTCGTCGTTTCACCGGCAGATGACCTTGAAACGCGACAGGCGACCTGGGCCATCGCTGACTGGCCTGGGCCGGTCTACCTGCGATTGGGCCGCTACCCGGTCCCGCGCCTGCTCGATGGAGGGTACCGGTTTGAGATCGGCAAGGCCAAGGTGGTGCGCGAGGGCAGCGATGTCGCCTTGTTTGCCACGGGCCACATGGTATGGAAGGCGTTGGACGCAGCAGACCTGCTGGCCAAGGAACGGATCGAGGTCAGGGTGATCAACGTCTCGACGATCAAGCCACTGGACGAGGCGGCAGTGCGGGAAGCGGCCGGTCGCGCGGCACTGGTGGTGAGCGTCGAAGAGCACAGCGTCATCGGCGGGTTGGGCAGCGCTGTCGCCGAGTGCATCTCGGAAATCGGCCACGCCCCTCCGCTGCTGCGGTTGGGTGTGCGCGACGAGTTTGGCGAGTCGGGCCTGGCCGAAGAGTTGCTGGGCCTGCATCGCCTAACGGGTCCGCGGATCGCGGAAGATATCCGCAGCGTGTTGCGATCGTGAGCAGGTCCGTAGAGCGCAACTGCCTTGAATTTCGGTTTCTACCATGGCATGTTGATCACCTGGGACCTTCAACAGCAAGAGAAAACTCGAAATCTCATCGAGGTTCGCACGCCTGAAACGGATACGGCGCCATACGCCGTGAGATAGGGATTGCTCATCGGGCGATTGAGGAGGTGTATCATGTCCAAACCCAAGATCGGTTTTATTGGCCTGGGGATCATGGGTCGCCCCATGGCCGGGCATTTGCTGAAGGCTGGCTATTCCCTGGTGGTGCACGATATCAACCGGGTGCCGGTGCAAGAGCTGGTGGCGGCTGGCGCCGAGGAGGCGCGCTCGCCCAAGGAGATTGCCCAGCGAAGCCAGGTGGTCATCACCATGCTGCCCGACTCCCCTGACGTGGAACGGGTGGCCCTGGGCCCTGACGGCCTTCTGGAAGGGATGGCGGAGGGAGTCCTGTATGCGGACATGAGCACCATCGCTCCGAGCACAGCCGTCAGGGTGGCCGAGGCAATGGAGGCCAAAGGGGTGAAGTGCCTTGACGCGCCGGTGAGCGGCGGTGAGACGGGGGCGGTCAACGCTACCTTGTCGATCATGGTCGGCGGCGACGAGGGGACGTTCAACGAGATGCGGCCGGTATTCGAGGTGCTGGGCAAGACGATCACCCTGTGCGGCCCGAATGGTGCCGGGCAGATTGTCAAGGCATGCAACCAGATTCAGGTGGCGCTCAACATCGTGGGCATGGCTGAAGCTCTGGTGCTGGGAACCAAGGCAGGTGTGGACCCGGCCATCATCGTCCAGGTACTGAGCGGGGGCTATGCCCAGTCGCGCGTGATGGATGCGCGCGGACAGCGCGTCATCCGTGGCGACTTTACGCCCGGTTTCCGGGGCCGGTTCCACTTTAAGGACCTGAACATCATCCTGAAGACCGGGAGCGACTATGGTGTGCCGTTGCCTGTGAGCAGCCTGGTGCACGAACTGTTTGCGGCCATGCTAGCTGCCGGGCGAGGAGATATGGACCACACTGGCGTCATTACTGTGCTGGAGGACCTGGCCAAGGTAGAGGCGCGGACCAGGATGTAGGAGCGTGGGGGTGCCAACTGTTGACCTGGGTGAGGAAAATGGAGAAGCCCCGAACCGGGGCTTCTCCGATGAATGGATCACTATCGCTTTGAGATGAATGGTAAATCGGGTTGGGTGGGTGAGCTAGATGGCACTGACGATGTTGGAGAACACGTTGCCGATGACCGGACCCAACAGAAGCAGGATAGCGATCACGACGATGGCGACCAACACCAGGATGAGCGCATACTCAACCAGGCCTTGGCCTTGCTCACGCGGCAGGAACAACATGGCTGTTCACCTCCTTCTGGACGCGGAAGCCGGTTTCTGCGGACGGTGGCTTCCGTCTGGATTTGCAGGAATCTACTCCTGCATGTTGATCTGATTATACGCCATGAGCCCTGTTTTGGCAAGGGGTCATGCGTGAATTATGCGTAAAAGATGCGCAAAGGCGGCGCAAAGGCGGCGCAATCCGCGGGGCAGCAGCTCCACAGAGGCTTGTGGAGCCGCACTTTTCAAGATGAGAGAGGGACATGGATATCGCAGATCTGCACCCAGCATGTACCGTGCCATTCGCTGATGTGGCGCTCTGCCTGCATCCCCAGGACGATGTGGCTATCGCCAAAGCTGCCCTGGAGAGCGGAACGATGCTGGTATCAGAGCCCGGGCACCAAGTTCCGTCCGCCATTGTGGTGCGTGGCCCGATCCCCAGTGGTCACAAGCTGGCACTCCGCCCCGTCGCCGCCAACGAGCCGGTGCGGCGATATGGCCAGGTGATCGGCTTTGCCACGCGGCCGATCGCGGCCGGGGAGCACGTGCACACGCACAACCTGGGGGCCACAGACTTTGGCCGCGAGTATGTCTTTGGGGCGGATGTGCAGCCCGTGGCTATGGTGCCAGAGGACAGACGGCGCACATTCCTGGGATACCGGCGGCCCGATGGGCGGGTGGGAACGCGGAACTTTATCGCCGTGATCTCGAGCGTCAACTGCTCGGCGCACGCCACGCGCGAGATCGCATACCATTTCACTCCGGAAAGGTTGGTCGCTTTCCCGAACGTGGATGGGGTGATCGCTCTGACGCACCACAGCGGCTGCAGCTTTCCCATCGACGGTCCGGATCACGTGTTGCTGCAGCGCACGCTGGCCGGAATGGCCCTTCATCCCAACGTCGGGGCGTACCTGTTAGTGGGGTTGGGCTGCGAAACCAACGAGTGTAGTGCGCTGGTGCGCAAGCACGATCTGGAGCGGGCCACTGGGGTGGCGTCGCCGTATCCTCTCGGCCTGTTGATCCAGGACCATGGGGGCGTGCGAAAGACGGTCCAGGCCGGCATCGCTGCTGTGCAGGAGCTCCTGCCTGTGGTCAACGGAACGCCACGGACGCTGCAACCTGTCTCAGAGTTGATGCTGGCCTTGCAGTGCGGGGGCAGCGATGGCTGGTCAGGCGTAACGGCCAATCCGGTAGTCGGCCTGGTAGCTGATCAGGTCATCCGGCAAGGCGGTACCGTGTTGCTGGGTGAGACGCCCGAGATCTATGGAGCCGAGCAACTGCTGCTGCGCCGTGCGGTCAGCCCGCAAGTCGGGCAAAAGCTGCTTGCCCAGGTCCGTTGGTGGGAGGAGTATGCCCAACGCATGGGGTTCAAGATCGACAACAATCCTAGCCCGGGGAACAAGGCTGGTGGGCTGACCACCATCTATGAAAAGTCGCTAGGGGCCATTGCCAAGGCTGGCGGCACCCCGCTCACCGGGGTGTACGACTATGCCGAGCGGGTCACGGCGCGCGGCTTTTGCTTCATGGATACTCCCGGCAACGACTGGTATGCGGTGACGGGGCAGGTGGCGGGCGGCTGCAACCTGGTCTTGTTCACCACGGGGCGCGGTTCGGTCTTTGGCTTCAAGCCCGCGCCCACGATCAAGATCTGCAGCAACTCGGCAGCCTATGCACGCGTCAGTGACGACATGGACCTCAACGCTGGCCGGGTGCTCGAAGGGGAAGCCATTGAGGTCGTGGCCCAGGAGCTGCTCGAGCTGACCGTCGCTGTGGCTTCTGGCCGGGCCTCCAAGAGCGAAGCACAAGGGATCGGCGAAGCCGAGTTCTGCCCGTGGAGCCGGTGGGGGGTGTTGTGACCCAGAGCCTCCGTTTTGACGTCAGGGCGATTCAGGTGTATAATCCCGTGCGGCCTGTATGCTATACGAAAAGGAGGTGGGCGAATGTCGGAAGAAGGGTCGCCTGCACCTGGGAGTGGGTTGGCGGCGTTGACGGCGTCCACGACGCTGCTGCAGGCAGCCGAGACGTTTGTGTTGTACATGGCCAACGAAGCGTTCAGCCCGCACACGATCCGATCGTTTCGCAGTGACCTGCGCCTGCTGGGAGACTTTTGCGGGCATGACCGACCGATTGGCCGGATCGCGACCGCAGACCTGAACCAATTCCTGCATTACTTGCTCCATGAGCGGGGAGTGCCGTGCAGCCCCAAGTCGTACGCCCGGCGGGTGACAACATTGAAAGTGTTCTTCAAGTGGCTGCACAAGGGCGGGGTGCTGCCCGAAGATCCGGCAGCACCGGTGATTCAGCGCAGCGTGAGCCCGCCCTTGCCTGAGATCCTGACCGATGAGGAGGTCGAACGGGCCCTGGCGGTGACCTATGCGATGTGGACTGCCGACAAGCCGGATCCCCGGCCGCACCTGCTGCTCAACTTGCTGCTGGACACGGTGATGAAAAAGGCAGAATGCATGGCCATCCGGCTGGAACACATCGAACGGCACGCGGCAGGCGGACCCTGGGTACAGATCCGCTACGACAACCCGGCCAGAAAGACCAAGGAGCGCAAGCTCACCTTCCGGCCCGAAGTGCTGGATGTCCTGGACGACTATCTGGCACAGTACAGGCCGGGGGAGGTGCTGTTTCCGTGTACGCCCCGCAACCTGGAATACGTGCTGTCTGAGGTGGCAGAAAGAGCGGAGATCCGCAAGAGGATGAAGAAAGGGATCTCGTTCGAGATGCTGCGTTGGACAGGAGCGGTGCGTGACTATCGACACGGCATGGACGAGGTCCGCCTGCGGCAAAAGCTGGGGATCTCGGATGTGACGTGGCAAGAGACGCAGAAAAAGATCAAGGCGCTGACCTCGCCGGACGTTGGATCGCAGGCCGATGCTGCACCGTCCGGAGTGAGCTGAGCCAACCTGGGATTGGGTGAGTCTGTGCGGGTACTGTGTTCCCGTGCAGCTACACTTGGCCCCTTCCTGCCCTGCCGGGAGGGGGTGATGATGCCCGACCGCGGGGCAACGGCGACCCGCAAAGCCCTGGCCGTGCTTTACGGGTGCGTAGGTGCTATGCGCTCATCGTATCCTGGCGCGGATAGGGACCCGCGCCTACATCGTGGAGGAGGAACGGTACCATGACGAACGAACCGAAACGGCCGAACGCGGATCAGGTGCGCGAGCAGTTGTTGGCCAAAGCACAAAAGCCTTCGGCCGACGCGATGCGCCTGCACCCGTTCTACAAGGGCAAGATCCAGATAACGTCCAAGGTGCCCGTGCGGGACGTGAACGATTTCTCGATCTGGTACACGCCCGGGGTGGCTGCGCCGTGCAAAGACATCCAGGCGCATCCCGAGAAGGTGTGGGAGCACACCAATCGGGGCAATATGATCGCCGTGGTCTCGGATGGCACGAGGGTGCTGGGCCTGGGCGACATTGGCCCCGAGGCTGGCCTGCCGGTGATGGAAGGCAAGGCACTGCTGTTCAAGTACCTGGGCGGCGTGGACGCGGTGGCGCTCTGCCTGGGTACCAAGGACCCTGACCTCTTTATCCAGACGGTCAAGCTCTTGCAGCCCTCCTTTGGCGGGATTAATCTGGAGGACATTGAGAAACCCAAGTGCTTCCGCATCCTGGACACGCTGCGCGCCGAGATGGACATCCCGGTGTGGCACGACGACCAGCAGGGGACGGCAGCGGTGACCCTGGCAGGGCTGATCAACGCGCTCAAGCTGGTGGGCAAAAAGATCGGCAACATCAACCTGGTGACCATCGGCGCGGGGGCGGCCAGCGTGGCTACGATACGCCTGTGCCTGGCGGCCGGCGTCGACCCGGCGCGGGTCATGATGGTGGACACCAAGGGCATCCTGACCCACGACCGCACCGGCTTTGCGGCCGACGATCCACGGCGCGAGTTTGCCCGCATCACCAACGGTGAGAACCGACGCGGTGGGATCGCCGAGGCGTTGGTCAAGGCAGACGCGGCGATTGCTCTGTCTAAGCCCGGGCCAGGCACGATCAAGCCCGAGTGGGTCAAAAAGATGAACCAGGATGCGATCCTGTTTGCCTGCGCCAACCCGATTCCCGAGATCTGGCCATGGGAAGCCAAGGAGGCTGGCGTGCGAGTGATGGCCACTGGGCGCAGCGATTTTCCGAACCAGGTCAACAACTCGCTCGGTTTCCCGGGCATTTTCCGCGGCGTGCTGGACGTGAGGGCGCGGACGATCAGCGACGAGATGGCGATCGCCGCTTCACAAGAGATTGCCCGCTATGCCGAGGAAAAGGGGCTGAGCGAAGAGTATATCATGCCCAGCATGGACGACTGGGAGGTGTTTGCGCGCGAGGCAGTGGCCACGGCAATGAAGGCACAGGAGCAGGGGTTGGCTCGCCTGACCAAGACCCGCGAGCAGCTCTACCAGGAGGCCAAGAAGGCCATCCAAGAGTCGCGCGCGCTGCTGGGCGCACAGATGAGCCAGGGGCTGATCGCGCCGATATCGTAAGTGTGATTGTTTCTGCTGGGCGCACCACGTGCCCGTCACCTCCAAGGTGACGGGCACGTTGCTGGCAAGCCTCGGGAAACCATCGCTACACGGGAGCTGCCATCAGGAGTGAAATGCCCTCGGCGTGGATGGCGCGGTAAAGAGCGATATTGGCCTGGGCCATTTCGTGCCAGGTCGCAGAGGGTATGACACGGGGACTGAGCAACACATCGCAGGCCAGCGACACCTCGGCGGCTAGCCAGAGGATAGCGTGCTTGAGGGCATAGTCAGAGCGCCTGACCAGTACCAGGATGTCCAGATCGGAATCAACGTTCGCGTCACCCCGCGCTTTGGAGCCGAACAGCCGTACGTCAGCCACATCCTGCCCAAACTCGGCAAGCAATCGCTGGACGAAAGCCTCGATCGCTTGCTGGTCATTCGCACTGAGATCACTCAAGTGTCTCATTCCAGAGACCTCTCTCCACCAGGTATCTCCGCATCCTCTGAACAAAGCGATAAGCCTGCTTCAATGCCGTTTCGGCCATCTCGGCATCTACTGGGATCTGGACCGCATAGTCCGCATCCTCGCGGATGACCATTGCTTCCCCATATATGTTGCTGTATTCGGCCTCGATCAGGCCGGGCTTGATGAGATACTCACGGAAAGCGCTGATCACACCTGAGTGCTTGCGCCGCTCGATCCCTTCTGTCAGCAAGACCGCGCTGGCGGAGTAGAAGACGGCATAATAGGCGCGATTGACCGTTGCGCGCAAGTCCCGTGCATCCAGGTTTGCCTGTGCGGTGTTGAGGGCTTGCTCAGCCAACGCCATCCACTGTCCGAGTTGTGCAGGCCTGTCATCCATCTTGCCCCTGAGGAAAAGTATACTGAATGCGACAGGAGATGTCAAGTGGCTAGAAGCCTGGGCTGCGGATTGGGACTCGGCGCGGCGCGAGAGTAGGCACTCCGTCAAACGTGATCTTGCCGTTTTCAACAATGATCAGCCAATCGACATAGTAGGTCTCACCGCCTTTTCCCTGCGTGAAGTTTTGGGTATAGGTGACCCTGCCGTTCGTGTCCTCGATGAAGCGCTGTTCGAATAACCAGTCCCCGTCGACAAAACGCTGTAGGAGCCATCGAATCTTGTCTTTGCCGAAGAACCTGCCCCAGGAACTTATGAAGGTCGCATCTTCAGCAAGGTATGCCATGGCCGTGTCTAGCTGTTTCGCATTTGCGGCGGCCCAGAAGCTCTTGACCACGGTGATCGGGTCTGCGGATGTGGGCGCTGTGGCAGGTGTGTCGGTCGGTGCAAGAGTCGGTGTGCTTGCCAGCATCGGTGTTATTCAGCCAGCGAGCAACGCAGAAACCAGAACCAGCCATACCATCTTTCTCATAGCTGTCTCCTTTCTCCATCTGGATTCCAGGCAGATCCTCTCTGGTTGACAGGTCGGCCGCCCATATGGCCGAGCGTCAGAGGTCGCAGAAAGACACAGAGATCCCAGTTGTGCCCGGTGACCTCCGTGTCTCCTGCGCGTGCTCAATGGCCGGGTGCGAGTCTATCCCTTGTCCAGGATGATCTCGCCGGCGATGCGCACGCCCTGGCGGGCAACCGCGCCGCATTTCTCGAGCGCCCCGGAGGCCCGGAACTCGGCCGCCTGCGCCGGGTCGGCAAAGTTGAAGCGCTTGCCGAGCCATGCCTCGAGGAGGTCGCCGCACTGGGTGCTGCCGGCGTCATGCGCAAAGCGCTGGCAGAATTTCATCGCCGGAGCCAGGGCTGCCTGCATGCCGGGGCGGTCGTCCAGTTGGCTCCTTTCTGGGTTGCTCGTTCCTACACAGGGACGCAGGTAGCTGGTGAGTTGGCCCGTTCAGCTAGGGCTTGTACTCGGCAACCACCTCAAAGACCTCTCTGCTCGGGGCGGCTGCGAAAAACGGCTTGATAGCCCTAAAGACGGCTGCATACTCGCTACTCGTGGAACCCCCTGCCACATCGGCGGTGCTGTCCATGATGGTCACAGAGATGACCTTTTCAGGATGCTCCATGGACTGTAGCAGGTAGCCGGAGCGCATAGCTTTGAACTTGTCGTACACTGCGTCCGTTTCCGGCCCATATATGGCGGCAATGAACTCCTTGAGCTTGCCTGGGTCGATCTGCATGTAGGTCATGTTCATGAACATCGTCACATACCTCCCTCTTTTCACAGGAAAGCCGATCTCTCCCTTTGTCGTTCCCGCTCGGGAGTCAGACAGCCTATGCCTCAACACTGATCTCATAGTATTCCGTGGTGGGCGGCGCGGCCATCAGTCACAATCCGCACGTTCATTTTCCTGCCTCCCTTTTCTCCCGTTCTTTCCACTATGCCTGACACAAACGCTCAAAGACTACCGTGTACCCACCTTTCTGCCCCGGAGAGGTTACGAATGGCTTGATCTTGGTCAAGATCGCTGCATAGTCGGGGTTGGTGAACATGGCCATGGCCGCACCCTTGCTCTCCCAGGCAGTCAGTGAGATAACCTCAGCGGGGTTGTCGTCGTTCTGCAGCAGCCAACCATATCGCCCTCCCGGGGCGCACTCGGGACGGCTATACAGCGCGGCCTTGAACTCGTTGAGCTGTTCCGGTTTGATCTTCATGGATGTCAGGTTGACCCACTTGGCGACACCTGGCTGGCACTGCCGCTCGCCGACCAGCGTATACCCCGCCTTTTGTGGCTGCGCGGCGAGGAAAGGCTTGATCTTGGCCAGGATCTCGGCGACATCGGGGGCGCTGTATGTGGCTGCCGCCGCTTCCTTGTTGTCCCATACCGTCATCGAGATCACATCGGCGGGGCTGTCGTCGTTCTGCATCAGCCAGGCAAAGTGTCCTCCCGGCGAGCACTCGGGCCGGCTATAGAGCACGGCTCTGAACTCGTCGATCTGCTCAGGCCTGATCTTGAAGATCCTCAGATTGATCCACATGGTAGTACCTCCTTGCAGTGGTTTGCGCATGAAATGGGAGCAGATTCAGGATGCCGAACACAGACTGCGAGTTGATGCACCTCTGGCGCGTTGGTCTTCTATATACACCTCCCTCTACTGCTCGGTCTCATCCCCGCTCCCATTTGCGCAGGGATGAGGAGCAGCCTGCCGTCGCAGGAACTCGAACAATGCCTCCAGGTCGGCAAAGCCGATCCGCTCGCCGGTGAGTGGATCGGTGAGCGACGCCCGCCACACTCCCTGGCCGTCGGTGCTCGTGCGCCACAGGCGCAACAGGTACGAGAGATAGTCGCTTCCCCGCTCTTGGGTCATCGCCGCTCCTGCACGTGCGCCAGGCCCCGGACTCAACGCATGTACCCAGATCACGTCTCCATGATAGCACACCAGTCTCAGGAAATCCTCAGGAGATCCTCAGGAAATCCTCAGGAGATTCCATTTCAGGGCGTCCAGCTATTGAAAACGAGCTTCGTTTGCAGTATAATGGGGCATGCACATCGGGACCTCATCGTGCTTCATTGCTCTCCGGTTCACCCTGTGCCGAGTCCGAACCTCTATCGCGACATGCGCAGGAGGTGATACACTGTGCCTTGCCTGTCTATCTCTCTTCTCAACTCCTTTCGGGTGACGCTCGACGGTCAGCCGGTCCGCGGGTTCGAATCGGACAAGGTGCGGGCGCTGCTGGCCCACCTTGCAGTCGAGTCGGACCGTGCCCACCGCCGAGAGGAGTTAGCCGGGCTGCTGTGGGCGGATTGCCCGGAGGCGACTGCGCGGCAGAGCCTGAGCCAGGCCCTCTCTAACCTGCGGCAGGCCATCGGCGACCGGGACGCCACTCACCCCGAATGCGGGGCCCGAGCACAACGTGGGAACGAGCCGTTCATCCTGGTCAGCCGCCCGACCCTGCAGTTCAATGCCCGGAGCGACCATGAGCTGGACACGGCCACGTTTGCCCGTCTGCTGGACGACTGCCGAAAACATCAGGCGGGCGTGAGCGAGCCCGAAAGCTGCTGCCTGGAGCGGGCCATGGCGCTGTACCAGGGAGACATGCTGCAGGGGTTCTCGCTGGCCGACAGCCCGCTGTTTGAGGAATGGCTGTTGCTGATGCGGGAACGGCTTCATCGCCAGGCGCAGGAGGCGCTGGAGCGGCTGGTGCGGTGCTGTGAAGGGCGCGGGGAGACAGAGCGTGCGCTCGTTCATGGCTGGCGGTGGGTGGAGCTGGACCCATGGCGAGAGGAAGCGCACCGGGACTTGATGCGCCTGCTGGCGTTGAGCGGGCAGCGGAGCGCGGCGCTGGCGCAGTACGAGGTCTGCCGCCGGGCCCTGGTCGAGGAGCTGGGAGTAGAGCCGCAGGAACGGACTACCCAGCTCTACGAGCAGATCCGTGATGGAGGGATCGGTCAGGCAAGAGGGCAAAGGGAGCCTGACAGAAAAGTCGAGTCTCCAACCTTCCACAACCTGCCAGCGTCGTTGACCCCATTGATCGGGCGGGAGGCAGAGCTGGCAGAGATCGAGAAGCGGCTACAAGACCCGGGCTGTCGGTTGCTGACGTTGCTGGGCCTGGGGGGCATGGGCAAGACGCACCTGGCGATCGAGGCGGCGTCGCGGGTTCTGTCTGCCCGTGCCTTTCCGGATGGGGTGTACATGGTCCCGCTGGTGGGGGTGCAATCCGTGGACGGGATTGTGCCGGCGATCGCCGAGACGGTCGGCCTATCCTTTTCGGTCAGCGCGATGGCCGGGAGTAGGGGCAACACACCGCGACAGCAGTTGTTTGACTATCTGCGGCAGAAGCGGATGCTGCTGATCCTGGACAACGTGGAGCACCTGATAGAGGGCGTGGGCATCCTGACGGATCTGTTGCAGACTGCGCCGGGGCTAAAGCTGATGGTGACGACGCGGGCCAGGCTGAACGCGCAAGGGGAGCGGGCAATCCTGCTGGAAGGGCTGGCGTACCCGGCGGAGCATCCTCCCGCAGGTTCGGCGCCTGGCTCGAGGCCTGCTGGGTGGGTCGAGCCTGCGGGAGGGTCCATCTACCCGGCGGTGCAGCTCTTTTTGACCACGGCACAGCGGATCAGCCCGCAGTTCGAACCCACGGCGGGCGACCTGGTGGAAATCGCCCGCATCTGCCGCATGGCGCAGGGCATGCCGCTGGCCCTGATCCTGGCGGCGGGGTGGATCGAGACCCTCTCGCCGGCCGAGATGGCCATTGAGATGGGAAAAGGGCTGGGGATCCTGGCGACCGATTCTGGGGACCTGCCAGCGCGGCTGCGCAGCATGCGCACGGTGTTTGATGGGTCGTGGGCGTTGGTGGACGAGCGGCGGCGGGAGGTATTCCGTGGGCTGTCGGTGTTTCGGGGTGGGTTCACGCGGCAGGCGGCGCAGTACGTGACCGGGGCGACGCTGGATGAGCTGATGGCGCTGGTGAACAAGGCGCGACTGCACCGCACGCCGGGTGGGCGCTTTGAGGTGCACGAGCTGCTGCGCCAGTATGCACAGGAAAAGCTGGAACAGACTCCGGATGAAGGCCGCGAGGCGCGCGACCGGCACTGTGCGTACTATATGGCTGCTCTGCGGCACTGGGATGGAGATCTGAAAAGCGCCAGGCAGCAGGTCGCCCTGGAAGAGATGGAAGTCGAGATCGACAACGCGCGTGCCAGCTGGGATTGCGCCGTCGAGCAGCGACAGGTGGAACGGTTGGCAGGGTCCTTGGAAGCGCTGTGCACCTTCTATGACCTGCGCATCCGCTACCCGGAAGGAGAGTCTCTGTGCCGCCTGGCCAGCCACCCGGTTCTCGAGTTGCTTGGAGATGTACGCACCGGCGAGTGCACCAGAGGTGAGTTGCCTAGAGCGTTGGCCAATATCCTGGTCTGGCAAAGCCATTTCAGCCGCTTGGTGGGAGACAGCGAGGCAGCAAGCCGGCTGCTGGATCAGGCGTCGGGTTACCTGGATGACCCCAGCGTGGCCGATCTGGATACCCGACGCGAAAAGGCGTTTATCCTGTACCAGATGGGCGTGATTGCCATGCGCACGGATCGCGCCAGGGCCGCACAGTTGTACACCGACAGCCTGGCGCAATACCGCGCGGCTGGCGACCGCCGGAGAACGGCGATGGTCCTGGGCTCAATGGGGGCACTGGTCCATAGCCTGAACGACTATGACGAGTCAGAGCGGTGGTATCGGCAAGCTCTGGAGGTACAGCGCGATCTGGGAGATCAGCGGGGGATCGCCGACTCATTGGTTTGGCTGGGGAACAACGAGATACGTCTCGGACGGATCGAGGAAGGAGGTCGGGTAGTTCGTCAAGGGGCAGAGATCCTCCAGGCCCTGGGTGATCGCGCCGGGGTCGCGTCGGCCCTGTTCCGCCTGGGTGTGTCAGCGCTGTGGGCCGGACAAAGTGCCGAGTGCCACGCGTTGTTTGAGCAAGCGGTGGCTATCTACGAAGGCCTGGGAAGCCGCTACGATCAGGTCTACTCCAAGATATTCCTGGCGTGGGCGAGAACGTTCCTGGGCAGGTACGAGGAAGCGCAGCCTGTATTCGAGGAAACGGTTGCCCGATCACGGGAATGGGGGTTTCAGCGCGAGCTCGCCTTTTCTCTGTGCGGGGTGGGATGTGTGGCCATGGCGGTGGGCGATTTCGCCAGTGGGCAACGAATGCTATTGGAGAGTCAGGCGATCTACGGTGAGCTTCAGCAGCAGGAAGAGCTGGGTTGGACGTGGGGCTTTATGGCGTACGCAGAGCGAGGGCTGGGACACTCAGGACAGGCCAGGCGATGTCTGCGGAATGCGCTAGAAGCCGAGGCGCAGGTTCGGGGGTTCATGCTGGCTATGATCGCCCTGCCGGCGGCAGCCCTGCTCCTAGCCGATCGGGGAGACGCAGAACGGGCCACAGAGCTCTATGCCCTGGCTCTGCGTTATCCCTTTGACGCCAACCAGCGCTGGATGGACGACATGGCGGGACAGCACCTTGCCGCCGTAGCCGCTGCCCTGCCCCCGGCAACGCTACAGGCGGCGCAGGCGCGCGGCCGGGCGCGCGACCTGCAGGCGACGATGGCACAATTGTTGGCAGAGCTGCCGGCCGACTTGGGAGAGAGGCACGTGGAGGAGTAGCGTGTCTCACTTGTCGCTCTGTCTTCTGAGCTCCTATCGAGTGACGGTGGACGGCCGGGCGATCAGCTCGTTCGAGTCCGACAAGGTCCGGGCGCTGCTGGCCTACCTGGCCGTAGAGTCAGGCCGCCCCCATCGGCGTGAGGTATTGGCCGGGCTGCTCTGGCCCGACCACCCCGAGCCGACGGCACGCCAGAGCCTGAGCCAGGCCCTCTCTAACCTGCGCCAGGCGATCGGCGACCGCGACACAGCCACTCCCTTTGTGCTGGTCAACCGTCCAACCCTCCAGTTCAACGCCCGGAGCGACTATGAGCTGGACACGGCCATGTTTGCCCGTCTGCTGGACGACTGCCGAAAACATCAGGCGGGCGTGAGCGAGCCCGCAAGCTGTTGCCTGGAGCGGGCCATGGCGCTGTACCAGGGGGACCTGCTGCAGGGGTTCTCGCTGGCCGACAGCCCGCTGTTCGAGGAATGGCTGTTGCTGATGCGGGAACGGCTTCATCGCCAGGCGCAGGAGGCGCTGGAGCGGCTGGTGCGGTGCTGTGAAGGGCGCGGGGAGACAGAG
>Ga0315274_10002497_pt1 | contig 27667 bp, 37 predicted proteins | sample YL17G02_20_MG_FD_203700 | JGI IMG/M metagenome (GOLD analysis project Ga0315274, IMG submission 203700) | Sediment microbial communities from Yellowstone Lake, YNP, Wyoming, USA - YL17G02_20 | ecosystem: Environmental > Aquatic > Freshwater > Lake > Sediment | place: USA: Wyoming | collected...
TCCAGTTGGCAGCGTTCATATATCCGCGGTCTTCCGCCTTCTTGATGGTGTCCTGGTGGTCCTGAGTGAAATGGATTTCGCGCTGGAGGGCGACTAACTCCTCGTATACCTTTCCGGGGACTTTTATTTTCTCCCTGCTCATAACTCCTCATATAGGGTTATGCAGGGATACGATATTTAATGCTTCGGTAAAAATCGCTGAAAATGTTGAGCAATCAGTATCCGGACTCTATGAATGGGTCAGAACACGTATCGCACTACATTGATACGAGCGTTAAACAATACAACACCTCAGGTAAGGTAAAAAATGGTCAACACCATCTATGAAGGGGACGATTTCAAACGAATGATGAGGAAGGATATGCTGAAACTGCAGCAGCTCGTTGATGCAAAAAAGGTAGGAATCTTTGAGGTGGATTACAAGGAAGGAAAGATCAAGGTGGAGATAAAAAAGAAGCGCGATAATATTGTCGTGAAGCGGTGGCGTGCGAACTGAATGTTCTCTACCTTTTTTCGATATTTTTTTTACCTTTAACTGATTAATTCCCTACACGCGGACAGGACTGGAAATCAGCTCCAAATACCATGATGCTGACAGAAGCTAAGAACCGAAAAATGGCGGGGATTTTTTAGTGAATCCCGGTTACTTTGCATACGCCTCTACTAGGTCACGTGCGGTGATAATCCCTGCAAGCTGCTTCTTTTTCATAAGCGGAAGCCGACGGACATGCTGTGCAGCCATTATCTTTGCCGCTTCATGAATACTGATACCTGCAGGAGCGGTTTTCAGAGGAGACGAGGATGCTATGCCCACCGGAGAATCGAGTGGCTTCCCATGAACAAGGAATGTGGATAGGAGGTCGCGTTCGGTAAATATCCCTGAGGGCTTCCCATCATGGGTCACGATCACGCTCCCGACCCGTTTTGCCCCCATTATCCGGGCAACGGTTGCAACGGTTTCATCCTCCTTGACACTGACAATTTCCCTCGTCATAAAGTCATCCACCCGAAGCGAGGTTTCCGGACCGTCAGGCATCTCCCGGATCAGATCGGATGCGGTGATGACCCCGACGAGCTCACCGCACTCGAAGACCACTAACCTCCCTTTCTTATGGATCATAGTACGTGCAGCCTCTCTGATTTCGAGAGTCGGGCATATCTTGATGAGCGGATACGACATGACCTGCTCGACCAGTGTCGTGTCCAGGTCAAGACCGCCCGCAAGCACTTTGGAGAGCAGATCCCGTTCTGTTACTATAGCAACAGGTGTCCCGAATTTCATCACGATAAGGCTTCCGATGTGCTGCTCTCCCATGATCATTGCCGCCTTTGCCATGGGGGTTTCAGCAGTCGTGGTGAAGACATCCCGGCTCATGATGTCACCCACTTTCATGTGGCGTTTGTAGTCCTTATAGGCACGATCGAGCACGCTCGGGAATTCAATGCCAGGTTTTTCAGGTGCAGTCATGGAGATCACTTCAATGTGAGAATTGTGTTCCGGGAATTTAATATATCGGTGCCAAAAAAAGGCATGGTGATTTAATAAATTCGCTCACTCATACCGCAAGGATTGTATTATATTTCATGGACATGAGATGGTAGCATTGCCATACCTATACGGCAGCAATTACAAGAGAAAAGACGATATAAAAATCACTAAACCCCTTCCTCAAATCTGAATGCCCGCAATGGGATTATGGTGAGTGCTTTCATTATCCGCAAAGTTGGATAAACATAAATAGACATAGAATAATGACACACTGGTGTTAAAGATGCCATCCTTTGTATGTTTTGCTAAGAACTGTGGGTTTCAGACCTCTGCTCCCACCGAAGCTGAGCTGATGACTAAAATTGCAGAACACGCAAAAACTGTCCATAAAATGGATCCAATCCCGCCAGATGTCATGGTAAAGGTAAAAGCCGCAATTATAAAGTGAACATTCCATCATTCGACCGTGAATGGCAGGTGGAACGGAGCACGCAATTTTTTTATTTCCCTGCAATGGTAATTTTCTCCTAAAAACAATTTCACACCGTCAATAGTACTGTCTTCTTTTTGAAGTAGTTAAAAAACTGAAATTATGGAATCTTACTGGAGCCTTAAGAAAAATTCGATCGTTATTCTCATGAAAATCCAGAGGATTTTAATCCGGCTTTAACACCCTGCAAAAAAAACTGAATGCGATTGGTGGGAAAATGTATTGTGCTTCTTTATCCACAAAGCAGGATAACTACGTATTGCATTTCTGTTAACAGAACATTGGGCTGGGGTAGTCCTGAATCGCAACCGGAATCCGGGTATCCTAATATACATGCGGGATTCTTTACGGAATTTACCGATGCCGAAAAGGACCGGTTGAAGAATCACTGGTCGCGGATTGTGAAGGCCGGGGATTTCAAACACGGGCTTGATATTTCATTCGGTCCGAATTATAAAGACGGTGAAGTTTCATCATTGTGGAATTACCTTATGAAATACCTGGCAAAGACTTTTATCGAAACTATTCCCAACTGGACACCGGAAGAACTGGTCTTTAACGCGATTGCATGGAAGGAGGGATATCGTTTCTTCGGTTGCTCGCAGGATTTGTCTAGGGCAATGACAAGACTAAAAATTGACAATCCTAATTGTATCTGGTTCTCCACTACCTTATGGCGTCCGTGGAGGCTAGATGTTGAGGACATTATCATCTGGGAAAATCCGACATTGAAAATTGTATAACTTTTTTAACAACAGATCAAGAATGGTAAAAAGATTAGAATTGATCAGGAAGTTTCATAACTTTTTTCAAATTCTTTTTATGTGGCATTGTCTTTTTTTCAGGAATTCGCTCAAAAACTGCTATTTTTTCTTCTTTCGATTTGGCTAGATCCATAATTTTTGTCAAAGCATCGGATAATGCATTAATCTCATTTTTTGGTTTATATGCTATCCATTCAATTCCACGAGATTTTAAAGATCCAAAAACGGGGATTCCGCTTTGGACAACGGGAATAATTTTTTTATTACTACCTAATGCAATTCCAATTTCCTCGCGGATATCTCCGGATTTTGAGCCGTCTTTTGTCCATAAAACTAAAAAAACATCTGATAAAGTAATTTCTCTTAAAATTTTATCCCATAAAATTTCTCCAGCTTGATTATCTGATTCCTCCAAAAGCTTCATTAATTTCCCATTTGGATTTTAGAAATTGTTTGATCTCCGCTCCAACTGTGTACCTTTGAGATCCTGTGGGCATTCCCAGCGGTATAGTGAATTCAATACCTGGTAACTGGACGGTTTGATTAGGATTTAGTGTTATATTGCATTTTGCTGAATATTGAAAACCTTCTTGACAATCAAACTGCAATAAAACTTTTGTAACCTGAAAAGAATTCCTTGATGTATTTTTCATGACCATATTTTGTAAAATTGCAGTTTCTAACGGAGCATATATTTTCGAATTTAATGAATAAGATTTGAGGGCCCAAACTGCCATATTTGTTTATAGAGCGGGGTATCATCTAATTAATGTTTACTTTTATATTAACTGACTTTTATGACAATACGGATAGCTGAATCAGTAAAACTGATTGAGGAAAGATTACCTTAATAATTAAAATAGAAATTTTATCGTCATAGGGCTTTGAACATTTAGAGTCAACCGCGGCTGATGCTATTGTCAGCACAGGAAAATTTCAACGAGATGGAAATATTTGTTACCAACCGTAAACGCAACAGAACCATGTTTCCTACGTGGACTTTTACCACAGATCCCATATTCCCGGATAATGAACCGGGCGCGGATTAACATGGAACAGTGTAGTGCCGGTGACCTGCTGGATGACTGCGTCTTCAGTAACAATGTAATCATCCGGTTCTAATGGGGAAGAATTATATAATGTCATTGAATCAATAACAAATGAAATCGTGTTACTTCCGTTAATTCCCTGAATAACCCTGGCAGTACCGGTTGCGCCATAGAATTCCCATGTTTGCATTTTCGGACCGTTGAAATGTGTCCCTGAATATACCTGGACGAGGATTTCTTCTCCAGCGGATAGATTCGTGGTAGAGGTTATCGTGAAACTCTCATCCACATACTTGTCGCTGATGGGATCTATTTTGATCCAGTAGTAGCCCTCTGGGGAAACCTGAAGAGGTTCGGTCTGTATAGGAGTCAGGCTTAATGAAGTGATCAAAACAGTGGAGGGCACGTTCCCCATATTTTTTCCATTTCCGGCATGCTCCACACACCCCGCCCCCAGAAGCATCGCTGTAACGATGAGAATGACAACCATTGTGCGATGTGAGATCATGGAGGTTCACTGGATTTTAAAATTTTAATAGATTTTTCCACTAAACAGATACATCATACCATTAACAGATAAATTAAACTATAGTGATTCGCCGCGATATGCCCCATCGGGAGGGCGGCCACCCCAATCTTTTTTACTTATTAGCAGTGAACAGTATATCATAAAAATTATGAAATTTTATCGTCGTAGGGCTTTGAACATTTAAAGTCAACCACGGCTGAGGATTTATTCACCCATAATATCCATCATATCTAGAACGATCTCGCTCTCTCCTTTTTTCGATATAAATTTTCAATATTAAACCCGCAAGGACGGTAAAAAAGGCTATTACCATATCTGTCACCACAGATGGAGCAATTGGCATCAAAGGACGTATGAGTATTGCAATCATGAATAAATCGCCAAATAAAAAACCGGTTGAAAATGATTTTGGGAAAAAATAACCGACCAAGAAATTGGCGATGATTAAGCCAACCATTAAAATGGTAATGCTAGTATCATAAGTTGATACAACCGATGCGCTCTGCGGGATTACAAATGGATTTAGTGCATTCTTGACCACATCACCAAGGAAGAATGTTAATCCGATCCCAAACTCACCGGCACCAGCAACGAAACCGGAGATAAAGAAGGCTATATCTTTTGCAAGATCGGCCATGTAACACAATATAATACAGGTATAATAATCAATTTTACCGTCAACCACCCTTTCTTTGACTTAAAAAGCTGTACGCCTCGGCCGGGACATAGTCTATGGCTTGCGCTGTCGGAAGAAACACTTTAGAGAATTGGACCACAGGTGGAAAAGTGCTGCTATGGGGATTCGAACCCCAGTCGCGAGCGTGAGAGGCTCGCATGATTGGCCGGACTACACTATAGCAGCGCACGTGCTCAATAACATAGTCCATATTTTTACTTAAACGTGTTGATGTCGGATACTCCAAACATTTTACGTCGTGTCTGGTGAAATTTTCACGTGTCAGTCCGGCCATAAACAACTTTATCTCGGACGTGCTGCGATTAATATAAGAATGAGTAGTCTTGAGGAACAGATCCGGGAGCTGGAGGCGGAGCTGACCAAGACTCCGTACAACAAGGCTACTTCCAAACACATCGGGCGGATTAAGGCAAAGATAGCACGACTCCGCGATGAAGCGGTCAACCGTGCGATGAAATCCAGCGGGGGTGGGGAAGGATTTACGGTAAAAAAGTCCGGTGATGCGACTGCTGTCCTTGTAGGGTTCCCTTCAACGGGAAAAAGTACCCTTCTCAATAAACTGACCGGCACTTCCAGCGCGGTGGCTGCGTATGAGTTCACGACGCTCACTGTTGTACCGGGTGCTCTTGAGCATAAAGGTGCAAAGATCCAGCTCCTCGATATGCCAGGACTTATTGCCGGGGCTGCGATGGGCAAGGGGCGGGGCAAAGAAGTGATAGGTGTTGTCCGTGGCGCAGATATCATCATTATTCTCGTGGATGTGTTCAACGAGCGGCATTTCGACGTGCTCATAAAAGAACTGTACGATGCAGGTATACGGATCAATGTCAGAAAACCGGATATCACTATCAAAAAGTCCTCACATGGGGGTGTTCGTCTCCATGCAGTCGGGACGCTCAATCTTGATATTGAAGAAGTGCGATCTATCCTGTCCGAGAGCAAGATGATGAATGCGGACGTGCTTGTCCGTGGCGGTGCAACGCAGGATGACCTGATCGATGCCGTGCAGGGTAACCGTGTATATATCCCGGCATTCATCGCGGTGAACAAGGTGGATCTCGTTGATAAGGAGAGGTATCTTGAGATCGAACATGATATTGCCAACCGGTTCGGCAACCCCCCGCTCATGATATCAGCCGCCGCCGGCTATCATATGGAGGAGGTCAAGGATGCGATCTATGACTGTCTCGGTTTCATCAGGGTTTACTTAAAACCCCATGGCGGCGATGCTGATTTGGAAGAACCGCTCATTGTCAGGGCAGGAAGTACCGTAACGGATGTCTGCACGAAACTTCACCGGGATTTCGTCCAGCGGTTCCGCTATGCAAGGGTCTGGGGAAAATCAGTCAAACACCCGGGCCAGAGAGTTGGATTGCCCCACAAATTGATCGATAGCGATCTGCTCACGATCATTGTCGAACACTAATCGCATCAAAGATTACCGTAAGTGGTGCTTCTGTTTTGATCCCATAACCAGAGAAATGCGTCCGTGTCGCGGGATATCCTGAAGCGATAATATGTCCGATCACCGCATTGATACCGGGTGGTGAGCAACCCACGATTTTTGTGAGCCGGTGATAATCATAAAAACTCGATGTCGGTAATTCCTTCCGGCAGAGATCGATGAGTTTGATAAGATCTTTTTTTGTACCGAGTTCCATCGTATCCAGCTGCTCCTGCATCTGCACGAGTGTTTCTTCATGCTGGATGCTGCCAAGCCAGAGTGGACCAATCGGGGTAAGTTTTTCATTGCAGTGCGGGCAGCAAACAATTTCCGGAAACATCCCCCGCTGTTCAGTGCGGTACTGGCACTTTTTACATTGCAGGATATATCCGATCTGCTTCATTGCATCATCAGCGGCATTGGCTCCGCGGATTAACCGGAGGTGGAGCCGTACAAAATGTTCGCGGGCAAAACAGAAGAGCGGTTCAATCCCACGGTCGTACTTCACCGTTTCGCGGACAACAAATCCCAGCAGGATCCGCAGCCCTACTTCCCGGTGGTATTCTGTGTTCATGGGTTGTGCAAAGTACCGGCGTTTCCCCGCTTTCAGGTGCGCTCCGCATAAGGGAGCGGTATCCGTGGCAGTGATAAAGAGGAACCTTCGGGTGCCCCTCACCGCTGCATCAATATACCCTGCCGGTGTTCCGAACGGGTCAAGATCCACAGCATCAAATGACCGTTCTGAAAGAAGGGCGCTCGCATCCCGTTGTACAATCTCAACCGGCAGTTTCGCCCGGTTTATATTATGCGTGATCAGGGCGATTCCCTGCGGGTCACGGTCGTTAATCGTGACCGGAATGTCACACTCATGTGCCACCCTGAGGCCACGGACACCTGTAGCTCCCATTGCGTCAAGGTAGTCTGATGGGTTGAGGATCGAGACGAGCAGGATCGTGGCATCCCGGTTCAGTTCCATCCGCCGGTTGAAAAAAATCGGCGCGGTTCCGGGAGGAAACTGGGTTGCTGCATCCTGTGCCGGGACAAAAAACGTAGTTTTTCCTTCCGTTGCCTCGATTAAATCCATTGCGAGAGTATTGTTGCAGCGCGCAAAACTTATACATATTCCTCCACAATGGATATGGGCAGGGCGAGTGGCTTAGCCCGGACATAGCGTCAGCCTCCTAAGCTGAATGCCGGGGGTTCAAATCCCCCCTCGCCCGTAGTAAAAGACGAATGTATCCCTCTTTTTAGTGCATTTTTATACTTCCTCTATCAGATCTGATAACCAATGAGGCTAGCAGGTTTTATTACCATCACCCGCCCGATAAATTCATTCGTCGCCGGTCTTGCCGCCATCGTTGCGTATCTGATTGACACCGGCACGGTAATTCCTGAGTCCCTTCTCCTTTTTTTTATTGTAGCACTGATCACTGCTGCCGGGAATGTAATCAATGATTTTTTCGATGCTGAAATTGATGCAATTAACCGTCCCGATCGTCCTATTCCCTCCGGGGCAGTCAGCAGGGGAGCCGCACGGGGATTTGCCGTCACGCTGTTCCTTGCTGGAATCCTTGTGAGTTTTTTTACCAATCCCCTCTGTATCGGTATCGCGATCTTCAACACACTCCTTCTGATTGCCTACGCAGCAAAACTTAAAAGCACACCGTTGATCGGCAACATTGTCGTGGCATACCTTTCGGCAAGCATCTTTTTATTTGGTGGAGCATTGAACGGATTGGACGGTCTCGTCCGTATCATCCCTATCGCTGCCATCACCTTCTTTGCTATGCTATCCCGTGAATTGTTGAAAGATGCAGAGGATGTTGAAGGCGACAGGGCAGGAGGGGCAGATACGGTGCCAATCCGGATCGGCATTAAAAAAACATCAGAGTTTGCCCTTATTGCAACTGTTCTTGCAGTCGCGGCGAGTTTTATTCCTTATTTCTGGTGGGGTGCATGGTACCTTGGGGGTATCATTGCCGTCGATATCATTATTATCATTGCAGCGTTGCGAGGGCTGAACTGTGAAACCCCCGCGTGTGTGAAAGCATCAATGGCCACTTCACTCCTGAAAGCCGGGATGTTTGCCTCGCTTGTCGTGTTTACGCTATCTGCAGTTTTTTTATGATACGATGAAAAAGAAGTAGTACACCGAGCAACAGGTTTATCCCCTGATCGTTCCTCAACTTACCCTGAGGGAGTAATGCCAACAGTCATCCAGAAAGGGGATACATTCTTTGCACAAAAAGGGGCGTATTTCGAAGGAAATGTGAAGATTGACGGGAATTTCATCGTGCCTGCCCACACTCATTTCTGGGGACGCCTCTTGGTTACGGGAACCCTTGAACTGGGTCCGCGGTCCAGTGTTGCGCTTGATGTGAACTGCTGGAATGCAATTATCGGCAGCCAGTCGAGGATCAAAGGACCGCTGGTGGCACATGGGGACGTTACGATTCTGGATCATGCTATAGTTCACTCTGTGAAGGCAGGAGGAAAGGTCATCCTGCGTACGGGTGTCCATGTTGGAGACGTTACGAGCAATGATACAATCGTTATTCACGGGAGGATTAAAAGCGGGAAATTAATGGGTAAGAATATGAAGGTCCTCGGGAATTGATTTTGGATCAATTCCCAGCAGCGCTATCTCGTAGATGTCCGTCCAGTTGACAAGTGTCTCGACACAGCCTTCTTTTATCGTAACTACCCCCATTGCGACCAGACCTATCTTGTCTGCCATATCGATACCCTCTTTCACTTCAGCCAGGCAACCAACACCGATGAGCGCTTTCGGGTGATACTTCTTTACCATCCGTTTGATAAATGAAGAGCCTGGAACGATAAAAATGCGGTAACCCAGTTTTTCGAGAATCATCCGTGCTTCGCCAACAGTACACTGCCCGCAGCTCCGGCACTTCAACCCTTCCGGCGTGAGGTGTGCGGGGCACTTCGATGAGCGCAGGCATTGGGGTATGAAGACAGCCCGTTCTGAAACCGGTATGCGTTCGAAATCCACCGTGTTCATGGCGTTGTGAAGTTTAATCAAAAATGAGAGCATCTCACGCTCTTCAAGACCAAAGAGCCGGAAGAATGCCTTCATTAAACCTTCGAAGAACACAAGTCCGGACCTGATCAGTGTGGGAAAATACAGCCTGCCTTTCCTTATGGAATATAAGGAAATGATGACAAGAATTAAGGCCGTGAGCAGTGCTCCAAGGATGATGATGACCGTTATTTCCCCGATAAGATATATCAGGTTATTCCAGGTGAGAAAATCCAAATCCATTGCTGTGAAGGTATGCTATCGCAGGTTTATTTTGTACGCTTAAAGGATAAGATTGAGTCGATGGAAATGGGGGGGTTCAGCACACCCTGATCAGTGATAATCGCGGTGACAAGATTCATGGGAGTTGCATCAAATGCATAATTTTTCACTTCGGCAGCGTCAGGAACATATACCCGGCAGCCCATTGTCGTCACTTCCTCCCTGCCGCGTTCCTCGATGATCACATCCCTTTCCGATTTTTGGGTATCAAATGTCGAGAGTGGTGCAGCAACATAGAAGGGAATGTTGTGATAGCGGGCGCAGACCGCATGCATGTAGGTGCCAATCTTGTTAAAGACTGCGTCGCGGGTGATACGATCTGCACCTACGACAACAGCATCGATGGTGCCGGTGCGCATCAGGTGCGCTGCGGAAGAATCGGTGATCACCGTTACATCAATTCCGTCCCGGATCAGTTCCCATGCGGTGAGACGGGAACCCTGAAGTAACGGGCGGGTCTCACACGCGATCACGGTTACCTGTTTACCCCCGTTGACTGCAGAACGGATTACTCCCAGTGCCGTGCCCCATGAAGAACAGGCGAGTGAGCCGGCATTACAATGGGTAAGTATTGTACAGGTATCGGGAAGCAGGGCAGCACCGTGTTCGCCAATCATATGGCAGCATGCAGTATCTTCGCTGGCGATTGCTTCCGCTTCAGCGAGGGCAATCCTGCGTATTAAATTAATATCCTGAACATCTGCAATTTTTGAGAGCACCCGGGCAATCCCCCATCCAAGGTTGATCGCGGTCGGACGGGTTGCTAAAAGGATCTCTGCATCATGGTGCACATCAGCAAAAAATGCATGCAGATCGTTTTTCTGGCAGACGCGGGTTGCGAGCGCAATGCCATATGCCCCCGCTACACCAAGTGCGGGGGCCCCTCGTATCTCAAGCTGTTTAATTGCTGTTGCAAGTCGCCCGATGCTCCGGCATTCAACAATCGTGTAATTCTCCGGAAGGAGTGTCTGGTCAATATAACGGATACTTTCAGTCCCCGTATCCCACCAGAGGGTGGCAGTCTCGTTCACACCGACCGCGTCCTGATCGCATCCATAAATGCCCGCATTGCTGCCGATCCTCCGGATGCAACGCTGTCTGGGATGTCTCTTGGTGCTGTGGCGGTGCCTGCAATGTAGATTCCCGGGCGCACCGTTGCGACAGTATCGACAGCATCATGCACGGGTTTGATGAACCCGGTATCTTCGAGCGGGATACCGAATCGTTCTGCAATCTGCCCGGTTTTTTCTGCCGGCCCGATGCCAACGGATAGCACGACAAGATCAGGATGGAGCACCTGAACCTCTGAAGTCTCAGAATTCTCAACCTGCATGGTCATGCCATTCCGGTCAGCAAGCACATCAGAAGGCATACCCCGGAGGAATCTGACCCCCAGTGCTTTTGCCCTTTCATAATATTCCTCGTACCCCTTGCCGTAGGAACGGATATCCATATAGCAGATGATTATGTCTGTTTTAGGGTTTTTCTCCTTGATTAGTATCGCGTTTTTGATCGCCTGCATGCAACAGACGCAGGAACAGTACGGGCGGTTAATGGTCATATCCCGGGAACCCACGCACTGGATGAAGACTATAGTCTGTGGTACTTCACCATCGCTCAGGCGTTTGATTTTTCCGCCGGTAGGCCCGCTTACATTGATCATACGCTCCAGTTCGAGGCTCGTAATTACATTGGGGAGCAGAAGGTGACCGAACTGAGGCTTGTTCTTTGCATCGAACACTGCATAGCCTGTGCTGATCACGATACTTGCCGCATGAATGGTGATCTCCTTTGGGGCATCCTCATGGAGAACCGAACCCGGGCCGCAGGCATCGTAGCAGAGCCCGCATTCAATGCAGTGATCCGGGTCCTTTATAACAATATCCGGAACAGACTGGGGCTGTGGCTTATAGATCGCTTTACGGACACCGATTCCTGCATCGAACCGGTTATACACTTCAACAGGGCAGATCTGGATGCAGTCACCGCACCCGTTACAGGTTGATTCGTCCACGTACCGGGGATATTTTTTAACAGTCACGGAAAAGTGACCCACAGATCCTTCTATCTTTTCAACTTCTGCACACGTATATAGGGTAATGTACGGGTGACGCTGAACGTCAACCATCTTGGGGGAGAGGATGCACATCGAGCAGTCGTTTGTTGGAAATGTTTTATCCAGCTGTGCCATATGCCCGCCGATTGATGGTTCACGTTCAATCAGATGCACATGGATACCATGATCGGCAATATCCAGGGCAGCCTGGATTCCGGCTATGCCGGCACCTATGACAACGACATCACCCATGGTGGGCATACTCCCTGGCAAGCTCGACATAGGAAACCGCGTTATTGAGGATGTGCTGCTGCTGGACCTGATCCACCTGTTTGACGATCCTGCCCGGCACACCGATAACCACAGAGTTCGGCGGGATATCCTTGCCTTCCGTGATTACGGCACCTGCTCCGATGATTGATCCGTCACCTACCTTCGCACCATTGATGATGATCGCCCCCATACCGACCAGCACCCGGTTGCCAATCGTGCAGCCATGAAGGATCGCCCCATGCCCGACCGACACGTCATTACCAATGGTGACCGGAAATCCTTTGCTTGTATGCACTACGCAATTATCCTGAATATTCGACCTGTCCCCAATCACGATCCGGTCCCTGTCGGCCCGGATAACAGCGCCAAACCAGATTCCTACCTGTTTTCCGACAGTGACATCGCCAATGACCGTTGCATTGCCGGCTACAAAAAGCGGCATGCCGGAGACCTGAACATCCATATGCATAATAACATAGGAAATTAAGAATCAAACTGTATGAAGGTTATGGTAGGGGGCACTTTTGATCCTCTTCACGACGGGCATAAACGCCTCCTGGCCCGCTCATTTGAAATCGCCGGACCCGGTGGTCGTGTGGTGATAGGTCTTACAAGTGATTCGTTTGCAAGCCGGAAGACCCACCCAATACGCCCGTTTGCCACACGGAAAGCAGATCTCGAGCGATACATCTCTCATACTATCCATTCAACCCAATGGACGATTGAGCTACTTAATGATCGGTACGGCTCAGCCATTGATGCAGACTTTGACGCTCTTATCGTATCTGAAGAGACGCTCAAAGTAGCTGTCGAGATCAATAAATTGCGGCGTGAAAAAGGACGAAAAAAAGTAGATATCCACCAGATCAGCTGCGTTCTTGCCGAGGATGGACGCTGGATCTCAAGTACACGGATCTACCGCGGCGAGATTGATGTCCATGGACACCTGCTAAAATAACCTTCAGTAAACTGTGACTGTCCCCCCTTACCGCAGCTCACACTTATAGCGATAGTGAGGTATTACTTTTTTAGGAGTTATTACATTTGCGGGAAGCCTTAGCGGCGGGGGAAAAACCCCTGTGAGTGATCAGGTTTAATTGTGCAGTTCTTCAGAACCATTATCCGGACTGGTCAGGGAATCTAAGGTTTTTTAAGAAGTGGTAAATCAGATAGTTAATTCAGATATATCCCCAATACCAGAAAATAATATAAAGGTACCTTTCAGACATGGGGAATGCAAATATTTTCTGATAATCCCTCATGCAAAAAAAGGTTGAGGTCTCCCCAATAAGAAACTATTTCTTTAAAATCACCGGTTTTTTTAATAAAAGTAGTGACGTACCACTTCTCTATGGATGTGAAGCGGTGCAGGGATATTAAAAAAAATTCAGATTATATGACTGGTCAGGTCCTTTGAAATAACCCAGTCACAGTAGTAACAATGGAGCCCTTTTGGAAGCACATTAAATTTGCTCTGAATAGGTTCGTTCGTATTGGAGATGCATCCCGGATTGGGGCACCGGACTATCCCTACAATAAGTGTCGGGATCTCGACACCCTTCTTTTCACACACTTTAAAATTCCTTATAATATTGATAGTTGCGCGTGGTGAAATGAGTGCGATCCGGTCGACTTCCTCTTTTGAGAGTTCCCGGTTGGTAAGTTTGACGATATCCTTACAACCCATATTCCTGCTCGGAACATTGGTCGCGATCGAAAGAGCTTCCTGAGTTGTACCGGTGATCCCAAGGATCTTCACGACATTGAGTGCCTCGCCACCATCAATATGGTCGATCACTGTCCCGTTCTTGATCCGGCGGATAAGGAGCCCTTCATTTTCGGCTGTTTCGGTTTTCTTCATTGCATCACCCGCATGAGCATGGCCATCCGTACCGGAACCCCGTTCCGCGATTGTTCAAAGTAACGTGCGTACGGCAATTCGTCGACCCTCGGGTCTATCTCATCCACCCGGGGGAGGGGATGGAGAATGATAAGATGGTTTCGTGCAGCACAAAGAAGTTCCGGGGTGATGCGATAGCTTGATGCGACGTTAAAGTAGGATGCCGAGTCAGGGAACCGCTCCCGCTGGATACGGGTGACATAAAGGACATCTACATCACCGATTACTCCATTGAGATCGTCATGTTCAACAATCTCCATTCCCTTATCTGAAAGCTCAGCTGCAAGGGTCGCAGGAAGTTCAAGTCCTTTTGGGGAGATAGTATGCAGTCGTACATCGAAAAGCGAGAGTGCAGAGGCCAGTGAATGTGCAGTGCGACCATATCTGAGGTCACCGATAAGTGCCACATCAATTTTATCTATGGGCATTGACTGGCGGATAGTGTACAGATCAAGAAGAGTCTGGGAGGGGTGCTGACCTGCACCGTCCCCGGCATTGATTACCGGGACCGTGGAAAATTCAGCAGCAAGTCTCGCTGCCCCCTCTTTCGGGTGCCGGATCACGATCGCATCCGCATACCCGCTTACTACCCGGACCGTGTCGGCAAGCGTCTCTCCCTTGGCTATAGAGCATGCTTCAACGCTTCCGACAGAAAGAGAGGTGCCTCCCAACCGTGCCATTGCGGATTCAAAAGACATCCGTGTCCTTGTGCTTGGCTCAAAGAAAAGTGTGGCAAGGATTTTACCATACAGGGCATTCTTATCATATTTTCCCTGATCGATCTGCCGCGCATGGTCCAGCAGGCTGTCTATCTCGTTCCGGTCAAAGTCACCGATGGAAATGATATGTCGCGTAATTACCCCTCCCGGTTCGGTCGTACGATTATTAGATGTTCCTGTACTAATTACCTATCTTTTTTTAGTCGTACGGATTCGGCGGTACAAAGAATTCGTAATACGGTAATCATGACTGCCTTTAAATACAGGAATGATATTATCCAACCGGTACGCATTTTAACTCTGGAATAGTGAGAATTTTAAGGGTGATTGGTGGTGCAGATACCTGTTGCGCGACCGGCCATTGGTCAGGATGAGATTTCTGCGGTTACTGCTGTGCTGGAATCCGGCATGCTGGCTGCAGGAGAGCGTGTTTTAGAATTCGAGAAAAAATTTGCGGATTATTGCGGCACAACGCATGCAGTTGCGGTGAATAATGGGACAGCTGCACTGCATGCGGCACTCCTTGCTGCAGATATCGGACCTGGTGATGAAGTTATCGTTCCTTCATTTTCGTTTATCGCTACAGCGACTGCAGTTTCAATGACGGGGGCAAAACCGGTCTTTGTTGATGTGAATGAGCAGACATTCGGGATCGACCCGGCACAGATTGAGGGTAGTGTAACCCCAAAGACCAAGGCAGTTATTGGAGTACATCTCTTCGGCCAGCCGTTCGATGTACCGGGAATACAACAGGTCTGCGATTTGCATAACCTGAAATTAATAGAGGACGCTGCACAGGCACAGGGTGCTATGTATAATGGTGAAAAGACCGGGGGATTTGGTCAATTTGGTTGTTTTTCATTCTATGCAACAAAAAATATGACCACGGGTGAGGGAGGTATGGTTACGACCAGCGATAAGGCATATAACGAGCGTCTGCGCCTGCTCATCAACCATGGGCAGAGCGAGAAATACCTTCACACCCGGCTTGGGTATAATTACCGCATGACTGAAGTTGCTGCTGCGATCGGGCTCGTACAACTGAAGAAGCTGGAGAAGTTCAATATGCGACGCCGGAAAAACGCAGAGTATTTTGACACTCATATCTCGGTCAAAGGGCTTGTCACTCCCGCTGTGGCACCGGGAATGCACCATGTGTATCACCAGTATGTGATCCGCCTGACTGATGAATTTCCTGTGAAGCGTGCCGATTTTATGGAATACTTAAAGGTAAAAGGGATCGGAACGGCAGTGCACTACCCTCTCCCGATCCATCACCAGCCGGTCTATGCCCGTGCTAACGAACCCGATTCCTGTCCCGTATCGACCAGTCTCGCATCTTCTGTCCTGAGCATCCCTGTTCACCCGTTGCTTGACCAGAAGGAGCTTGCTTATATCTGTGATGCCATCAACCGGGTGAAATGAATGGATGTTGGTGTTATTGGTGTCGGAGCAATGGGAAAAACCATGCCCGTGTTTATTCAGAATTAAAAAGTGCTGATTCGCCGGGTATTTATGATGTGAATACCCCGGCTGCAAAAGCCCTTTATGAAAAACACGGCGCAACCGTGTATGTATCAATACGAACCCGGATTAATTTGTTTGAGAATCCCTTGTGTCCTAAGGTATTTTTCTGATGTATCTTCTGATATCATGTGTTGTTGGTGTTCTATGAAGTTCATTCATCCAACCACCTGAGTTTATCCTGGTGGTCGTTTTTAAGGAATCACCAAAAACGTTACTCGCCTTTTACACAGCCCCGGATAAATCCAAGCCCTGTTGCGAGAAGAACCGGAACTGTATATTTATCCGGGTGGGTAAGGTAATGTTTTAGGAACATATGTTCCTGTTCCAATGAGTGACGTTTTCTTATAATCGCCTTTCCTAAGCCCTCATTATATGCCCGGGAAATTATGTAGGACAACTGTGTTCTATGGTTGGGACACCAGTGGTGTACAACCATCTCCGGTTCCCACACGATTTTTTTGTTGAATGCTTCCAAATTAAGGATAAGTTCTGTTTCCTCTCCGATTGTAAGATTGCGCTTTATTCGTCCCAGATTTTCCGGGAATCCTCCCTGTAATATAAAGTCACTTCTCCGAATTGCCATGTTTGAACATATCGGGCGTTTGCTAATACCGGTGCACCCGATGATCCAATACCATTGTTCTGGAATTGAACCTTGTTCAAAAACTGGTAAAACCGGGCCGCCTGCACATGATACACTCGGATCTTCAAATACGTGATGAACCTGTTCAATCCAGTCTGGTTCAGCGGTTGCATCATCATCAATAAAGGCGAGAATATCTCCCTTTGCTTGTTGGCACGCTGCATTTCGCGCGGAGGATACACCGGTTTTTCCCGATGCAACAAATGTGCATGGAATTTCCGGTTCAGTCTGGATATGCTGGCTATCCTGAATTGAGTCAACGCCGATAATAATTTCATCCGGGGATATGGTTTGTTTTGCCAAAGATTTGATGCACCGATAAAGGCACTTTCCCGGACGATAACTCCCGATTATCACACTTACCTGCATAGTACCAACACCTGCCGGATACCCTTTAAAAAAAGCCCCCGTGTTGCTTCAACAATTCCAAGTTTATGGTAAATTATTTCAGACATATTTTATATACCCCCCCTTTATCACCTGCGGCCGTCTCCCAATTTATTCGAACGTACAACGTTGATTCCTTACATTGCGTAGTATAAATCCGATTATTTTCGTGCGATCGTGATGTAGCCTGAGTGGCAAATACTTGTGGACGGGCGTGTTCCCCGCTTGGACCGTGTCATCTCCCGTTCAATCAGCTCGTGGGTATGTACCTCAGAAAAATGCCCGGATGCGGTATCGACTACAATTGCCATCTGCTCTAAAAACGGGGTATAGCACGCGAGATATGCTCCGGAGTTAAGAAGGGAGCAAGCATGTTCTATATGTTCCGGCTGGATTTGCATATCAAGATGGACAACATCAAACAATCCCTCAGCAGCAAGGAAATCCGCAACAACCGCTTCAACATTTTTCAGCTTTGCCTCGGTGATGTTTTTCTGTGCAAGCGCAGAGAACTCAGGACGCACCTCATACGTTTTGACTGTTTTTGCCACCCCCCCGAAATAGATAGCAGCAATCCCGCTGCCGGTACCTGCATCGAGCACATCGTCATTGTGGTTCATGCCGGTATACGCGATCACCAGACCGATATCCTTGGGCAGCATTGGCACACCTGACCGTTTGCCATACGTGAAAAAGTCGGTCGGGCGGGGTATGCGTACGGTGAACTTCGAACCGTTATGGGTGGTCAGGATGTCCCCGGCTGTTGCACCCACCAGCAATCCCAGATCAAACTGCCCTTTATCTGTCGAGAGTGTGCCCGGCCCGGCTTTGACAAAAAATTCCCTGCCTTCGCCAATGAGAAGTACACGATCGCCCGGTTCGATCATGAGCTGGAGAGGCGCATGATCGCTTCTGCGATATCGCCTTTTGTCGCAACAAGAGCCTCTTTTGCCTTCTCCTCAGAGACGTTTGCCTGCGCAGCCACCATGGTGATATCCTCTTTGAGGATATCGGGTGCTGCTGGTTCGAACCGGATATCGCCGATGACCTGGTACGTGGTGGTTCCCTGCATGGTCATTGCTGAAACCTCGGCTGAATCGAAGATATAATTGCCCTTCGGGGTCTTGATAACAATACTCTGCACGTCTTCAATCTGCTCGACCTGCATGCCGAGCTTCTTCATCATCGCCTTCATCTGGCGTGGATTGATATTTCCCGGAAGCATCTTTCTCACTACCCTGCCGTACTCTTACTGCTACTCCATAATTAAATGCAAGCATCTCCGTGCCTGAAACCACTGCCGCCCCGCAGGCTATCAACCGGTCGTCTCCTGTGACTACGAGCACATCATCCCCCGCGCGGATTACCGGGTCAGCTGCGACAACATGTTTTGCAAAGGCATTCTTACCTTGTGCTACAAACTCTGCCACATCATCACGGATAACCACACGGTATCCGGGTGCCGGAAGCAGTATCCTGAGACGTTTTGCCCCTTCGATACCGAGCGTCAACCTGCCATCTGCAGCCCTGACTGTAGCAAGGCGCACACCTCCGAAAAGAATTTGGCGGATTCTCCCCGTAGTTGAGAAAATAAATGTACATTCTTCGGGAAAAAGTCCAATGCCCACACCACCCCCGAACTGGTAATCAGCGATGATCTGCACTCGCCTCAGCAAACTGTTCTCCGAGTATCCTGTTGACACGTTCTAAAAACTCCTTTTCAGCCGTTTTGGGGATATATGCACCCGCCGCGATCTTGTGCCCGCCGCCCCCTCCACCATATTCTGCAGATGCATTACTGAGAGCCTGCTGGAGATCGACTCCCTTCTCTACTACCCGTTCATTTGTCCTCATCGATACTTTCGTCAGGTTGATATCTTCGGGCACTTCGCACATGACCAGAATGGGTTTTTTGCTGTTGAGTTTCGAGAGTGCCATACCAGCGCCTATACCGACAATCGTGTCGGGATACCGCCCGCCAACATGGATCCACTGGAGGTTTTCCAGCTCTTTAACCCCGGTATCGATAATGTACTGGAGAAGGTTGCGGATGATTGCCCGGTGGTTGTTAAGCATATGTTCGGCATCACGATACGCGATACCTCGATCACCACGGAGTATTGCCCCGCCAACCTGCGGTTTTGACCACCTTCCGCAGGCATTGAGCATTGTTGCATATTCCTGTGCATTCCGCAGCGGAGTTCTGGGGATTTCCTGAGGGAACCCATAGGTTTCTGCAAGGAGCCGGTCAACCCGCTCACCATTGGCGATTAATTGCTCAGCAAGTGCGGAGATGATGGTCCTTTTGTCTTCCACCGGGATCTCTTCCCATACAAACCAGCGCCCGTCATCATTCTGCTGCCGTACCCCGAGGCGTTTTAAGAATTGCCGGGCCCCCTCAGGGTTGTTACTAATCCCTTTGATAAAAGGATCATCATTATAGGCAAGTGAGAGGTGGAGCGGGCGTGTTGCGGTGCCATAGCAGTTGAGATCCTTTTTACGCACATCAACCGAGCGGTGCCACACACCATCCTCGACAATAATATCTCGTGCAGGGCCTACAAGCCCGCATTTTTCCCGCGCCATCATGTCACCAACATTACCGATGATGGCGAGCTTGGCGAGATCAATGTTTACTTTGTCAAGTTGTTTTGCGATGAAGTAGGATACTCCGGCAGCACTCATCCGGGAATGCCCGTAGGGCAGGCAATTCACCTGAGTGTACTGCCGTTCACAGGGCTGGCTGACATGGTGGTCGACGATCAAGACCTCTTTTTCGAGAAGCCCGCGCTGAAAAAGAAGATTCTGTTGGCCGGCGCCAAGATCGGCAAAGACTTTGAGTGAAGCATCAGATGGAACCTGAGGCAGCGTTAACGGCTCAAGCTGCCGGACAAAAACGGACCTGACAGGAATTTCATGTCGGGAAATCGCCTGCGAAAGGATTGCTTCACAGGCAATGCCGTCAGCATCGATGTGGGAGATGATGGTTATTTCCGGTGCTGCCGCGATCTGTTCTGCAGCTGCTTTGACATCATCACTAAAACCCATTGCCTATTATTTAGGGAGTTCATACACATGAAGTGTGCTCTAGAATGCAACCGGAACTGATAGAAGGGTTTCTGGAGACAGGCATCATCAGTCCTGCCAGAATGCGTGCAGTGGATGTAAATGCGAAAGCACTGGGTGTTACTGAGCTCCAGTTGATGGAGAGTGCAGGTCAGGCACTTGCTGATATGGCACTTGCCCTCAGCCCCAAACGGGTTCTCGTCCTTTGTGGCAAAGGCAATAATGGCGGTGACGGGATGGTGGCCGCCCGGCATCTCCAGAGGGGAGTCAGGACAGATGTCTTCTACCTCGATTCCGGGAAGAGAAGTGGTGCCTGTGAGCACCAATTCGCAGCATTAAAACGCTGCCGTGTTATTCTTCACCCGTTCCAGTGCCGAGAAGATCTTGTGGCAAAGGGGTCCCTTTTTGAGCATGCTGATGTGATCATCGATGCACTGCTCGGTATTGGTGCTACCGGTTCCCTGAAAGAGCCACTCTCTACCTGCGTCGAGATGGCGAATGCATCTACAGCGCAGATCATCGCTGCTGATGTCCCCACTCCAGGAATGAGGGCGGACCGGATTTGCGCATTCCATCGGGCAAAGATTCAAGGATCTACGGTCATTGATATTGGCATTCCCCTTGAAGCGGAGTGCTGTGTTGGTCCCGGGGAACTCACCCTTCTTCCTGCAAGGGGACACAAGGCACACAAAGGGGCTGGAGGGGAAGTACTGGTTATCGGTGGCGGACCCTATCAGGGTGCACCCTATCTGGCCGGGCTTGGTGCGCTGCGGGCAGGTGCGGATATCGTACGGATCGCATCACCGGTCTTTGAGCCAATTCCCGATTTGATCTATGAACGACTGGATGGAGAGCGGATAGGGGAGAAACACATCGAACAGCTGATTGTTCTTGCCAGACGTGCTGATGCAGTCATCTGCGGGAACGGGCTGGGTGCCGGGAGTCATGAAGTGATTCGTGCCATCGCACCCCACTGCAAAAAGGCAGTGATTGATGCGGATGCTCTGCGGCTCCCGTTGCCGGTTGCAAAGAATGAGACACTCTATACTCCGCATGCGGGGGAGTTCACCCGAATCACCGGGATCAAACTTTCTGATGATACGAAAGAACGTGCATTGGCTGTAAAGGGTGCCGGGATAAAGGGTACCGTACTTCTCAAAGGATGCATCGATATAATAACTGACGGGAAGCGGGTGCGGTTCAACCGGACCGGGGATCCGGCAATGACTGTGGGTGGCACCGGTGATGTGCTTGCAGGAATTGCCGGTGCACTTCTCTGTCACCTGCCCGCTTTTGATGCGGGGTGTATTGCTGCGTATGTTAATGGCAGGGCCGGAGAGATTGTTGCGGCAGAGCGGGGCGAGGGTATGCTTGCCTCTGATCTTGTGGACAGGATTCCCGCGGAATTATTCAGGAATGGTGGGTGAATGGTTGAGTTTACCCATATCCAGAATGAGCGTGCACAGATGGTAGATATCAGTGCAAAAGATGACGTTATCCGCGAAGCAGTAGCGGTCGGAAAAATTTTCTTAAAGCCAGAGACAATGGATGCGATCCGGCAAGGAACTGTCGTGAAAGGTAATGTTCTTTCTACCGCACGCGTTGCAGCAACGCTCTCGGTTAAAAACACACCCTCTCTTATCCCCCTGTGCCATTCGATTCCAATCAGTGCGATTGTTGTTGAATTTGAGGAAGGTGACGGGTTCGTCGAAGTAATGGTGCGAGTGAAATCCGCGGGAAAGACTGGTGTGGAGATGGAGGCGCTTGTCGGGGTTTCAATTGCATTGCTTACGGTCTGGGATATGGTGAAGTCAGCTGAAAAAGATGCAGCCGGTCAGTATCCGGTTACGTGTATTCAGGATATCCGGGTCATTGAGAAGCGCAAGGGCACGTAATTATCAAATCCTCTGGAGTTGCCGGAGCCGGAGTACTTTAATAGCCCTCCGGTTAAAATATGTGAGAATACGGGATCCGTCCCGTTGAAAGGAATGTAGCTCCACGTGAGCCGAACCTTAGGTGATTATCATGGTAAAATCGATGTACGCCTTCGTCAGGGAGGCATGGAAAGTACCTGAAAAAAGTGGAGTGAAAGCACTTCTCTGGAACCGTATGCAGGAATGGCGCCGTGAAGGCAGCGTTGTCAGGCTCGAACGCCCCACGCGCATTGACCGCGCGCGTTCCCTTGGCTACAAGGCAAAGCAGGGCATCGCTGTTGCACGCGTGCAGGTACGCCGCGGTGGTCGCAGGGTATCCCGGTATGTACGCGCACGCCGTTCGGCACGTATGGGAAAGAACCGCTCTACGGCAGGAAAGAGTATCCAGCGGATTGCCGAGGAGCGCGCTTCAAAGAGATTCCCCAATATGGAAGTGCTCAACTCCTACTGGGTCGGGCAGGATGGCAAGCTGAAATATTACGAGGTAATTCTCGTTGACGGCCACCACCCCTCGATCCAGGCTGACAAGAACCTTGCATGGCTTGCAAACTCAACACACCGTGGCCGGGCCGAGCGTGGCAAGACCTCTGCCGGACGTAAGGGGCGGGGTATGAGTACCCGGGGCAAGGGTACTGAAAAGACACGCCCGAGCATCCGTTCCCACGCGAACCAAGGCAAATAATCTTATCCTCTTTTTACTCAAAGTTTACTGTCATGAAGATCACCGATGCCTGTGTCTATCCGTACCCTTGCGGGGATTCATCGGTGCGCCGGATGGCGCTGGAAGCAAAAGCTCTGGGCTTTGACCGTCTTGTTGCCGCTGACACACCCTCTGGCGAGTTTTACGGGATTGAAATATACTCTGGAATCCTTATCCGGGACGCTGCGGTAAGAGATCTCATGAGCCACATCAAACGTGAGAGAAACAATGAAGCAGTTGTATCAGTACAGGCCGGGGATAACGGGTTCAACCGGTCAGTGATCAATCTTAAGGGGGTTCATATCCTCAGAGGCCTCCATTCCGCAGATAAAAATGCGTTTGATCACGTGGCCGCTAAGATGGCAGCTGATAACCGTGTTGCTATCGATCTTGACCTGTCGCCCGTCATTTCGGGGCGGGGCTTTACACGACAGCGTGCCATGCACCGGTACCGCGATATCCTGGTACTTGAGCGACGGTATGAGTTCCCAATAACCATCTCATCACACGCCCGTTCAATTCTGGACATGCGTGCAGTCCGCGAGATTTCAGGTCTTTGTTCCCTCGTTGGTATGGACACCCCTGATGTTGAAAAGGCTTTTTTTGGCGTTGATATCATTACAACCTCTCCTGATCCTGCCGTAAAGGTGATTCGATGAGTACACGCCCCCCCACATTGCGCGAGAAGCGCCGGTACCTTTTAGTACAAATCGAACCTGCAGGAACAATCATTGATAAAAAAGATCTGTATTACGCGGTATCTGACGCCACAACTTCGCTCTGGGGCGATGTGGTGGCTGCAGTCATCATGTCAGCGGTGGTCGCTTCGGAGGGCCAGTATGTGGTCATCCGGTGCCAGCGGGGAACAGAGCAGGACCTTTCAATCGCCCTCTCCACGATTACAACCTGCTGCGATATCCCTATTGCCCTGCGAATGGTTGCTGCTTCTGGTACAATCGACACCCTGCGTGAGAAGATGCGAAGAGTAAAAACCCCCGGCCTAGAATCAATATCTCCGCGCGAATGCACGTTTGATAAAAAATTGTTCCAAATCAATCAGTGTAACGGTCAGAAGATTGATGTAATTGAAAAGGGATTTAAAAATACAAACCGATTGTTCTTGACAAGAGAAGATCTGGAGGAATTATAATGCAACCACAATATCAGATGGGATACGACAGGGCGATTACGGTCTTTTCTCCCGATGGCAGGCTTTACCAGGTGGAGTACGCCCGCGAGGCAGTAAAGCGCGGGACGACTGCAGTCGGTATCAAGGCAAAAGACGGTGTCGTCCTGATAGTTGATAAACGCGTGAGCTCAAAACTCCTCGAAGCATCATCTATCGAGAAAATTTTTAAAATTGATGAACATATCGGGGTTGCATCATCCGGACTTGTCGGAGATGCGCGGTCGCTGGTAGACCGGGCCCGGATAGAATGCCAGATAAACCGCGTTTCCTACGATGAGCCGATAGAAGTTGAAGCTCTCGCAAAAAAGCTCTGTGACCACATGCAGACACTCACCCAGTACGGCGGCATACGCCCGTACGGGACAGCGCTGCTCATTGCAGGTGTGAGTGATGGCGAATGTCGTCTTTTTGAAACCGATCCCTCAGGAACCCTTCTGGAATACAAAGCAACGGGTATTGGCATCGGACGCCCCGCGGCAATGAAGGTATTTGAAGAGGAATACAATCCTGAATCAGAGATTAAGGATGTAATCCTTCTTGGACTCAAGGCACTTCATTCCGCCACTGAGGGCAAATTCGATGTAGACACCGTCGAAATCGGTGTGATCGGACGCGATAACCCGGTGTTCCGTAAGATGAGCAAAGAAGAAGTTGCTACATTTGTCGGACAATTCAAGCAGTGAACATCCATGATACCGCTCGATAAGGCAGTGGTAGCACGTCTTGAGAGTTTCGGAGAACGCTTTGAGATTCTCGTTGACCCGAACCAGGCAGCACTGGTACGGCAGGGTCAGAAGGTGGATATCGAAGACGTAGTTGCAGCATTAAATATTTTTGGCAATGCTTCGCGGGGAACCCGGGCATCGGATGAATCGCTGGAAAAGGTATTTCATACCACTGACTTTGATACTGTTGCCCGGCGGATTATCGAGAAGGGCGAGATCCATCTCACTTCCGAACAACGCAAACACATGATCGAGGAGAAGCGCAGGCAGGTGATCACCTTTATTTCAAGGAACGCCGTTAATCCCCAGACCGGTCACCCTCACCCACCGCACCGGATAGAGATGGCGATGGAAGAGGCGAGGGTTAACATCGATCCGTTCAAACACCTTGATGAACAGGTCAAAGAAACGGTCAAAGCGTTACGACCGCTTCTTCCTATCCGGTTTGAAGAACTTCGGCTGGCGATTCGAATCCCGGCTGATTTTGCTGCAAAAGCCTATGGAGATATCGCTGCCGGATCCACGATGGAGAAAGATGAGTGGCAGAAAGATGGATCATGGGTCTGTGTGGTCCGCATTCCTGCTGGTATCCAGGGAGAATTCTATGATCTTATTAACAAACTCTCAAAAGGTGAAGGGCAGGTAAAAATCCTCAATCAAGTATATTAGTTACGAGGACAAATAAAAGAAGACAGATCGGTGGGTATGCATAATGGCAAGCTCGACGCATAAAGCAAAAGGAAAAGTAACAGGTAGTGCCGGACGTTTTGGTTGCCGGTACGGAAGATTTGTACGCAAGCGAGTAGCTGATATAGAAGCAATTTCAGGGGCCCTCCACCGCTGCCCGAAGTGCGACATGGAGTCAGTTCAGCGCAGAGGCACCGGCATCTGGGAATGTCGCAAGTGCAATTACAAGTTTGCCGGTGGGGCATACCAGCCGCAGACACCGGCCATGAAGATTGCCCAGCGCGCGATTGACCGGACTCTCGAACAGATCAAAGGATAATGTTGGAATAGAGTATGGCAAGTACGTATAAATGCGCCCGGTGTAAGCAGAAAGTTGAGATAGACGTTAACGTCCGGTGCCCCTATTGTGGACACCGTATTCTTTTCAAAGAGCGTGGCGCTGCAATTAAAGAGATGAAAGCCCGTTAATTGTTCTATCTGGCAAAAAAAAGCCGGATTAATAAAATATATTTATCATCTTTTTTATGTATATTCCAGTACGAGGCAGTCCTGTGACACTTCACGAAGCGTTCTTCCGGTTTTCGACTTCCCGTGCGCAGCTGATCTACCATGCGCTGGCCCCGGAACTTTCCGATGAAGTGAATCCCCGCTCAACTACCCGGTGCTGGCTTGAAGGGGAGGACACGCTCGTGCTCAACGTAGAGGCTCAGGATATTGCAGCACTCCGGGCAGCCCTCAATATGGTTCTTCGGCTTGTAAACGTCGCAGATGAGATGCAGGATCTCTTGTAATCCCATGTAAGAGAAATTCATTTGAGTTTTTTTCTAATCAACACATGAAAAGATAAATTATACAATGTTTATCAGAGACTTTTGGAATAATCCTTTTTATCAATTGGAACCGATACAATAAGAAGAGTAACAACCATGAACAATCTTTCACCCAAAGTGCAGAATCAGCTGGCCATGCTCCAGCAGATACAGCAGCAACTGCAGACTATCCTTTCGCAGAAAGCCCAGTACGAGATGGCAGTACGTGAGGCAAAGCGTGCTCAGGAAGAGATCAGCGATTCGGCAGACGACGCAGTCATGTACATGAGCGTCGGTACGGTAATGATGCAGAAGAAAAAAGAGGTCGTGAACACAAAACTCTCCGAGAAGGTTGAGATGCTTGAGCTGCGCATCAAGTCGCTCGAAAAGCAGGAGAAGATGATGCAGGGCAAATTTGAGCAGTTGCAGGCACAGATCAAGGTTGCAATCGAGGGCAAAGGTGCCCCGACGGCTGCATAATTGTTTATTTTTCTTCCCCGGTATAAAACAAAAGACCTTTAGGCTCCCGGCAGGATTTTTTTGTATGCAGACAGCTGCGGATTGCACAAACCCGGACATAGGTCAACGACTGCTGGCGATCAAGACTGCTGCCGATCATGCCACACGCGCCCATAAGGGACAGTTTCGCAAGGACCGGAGAACCCCTTATATCCTCCACCCGGCCCATGTTGCCGCCCTTGTTGGGATGTTTAGCGGGACGCACGTAGCCATCATAGCTGCGTAGCTGCATGATATCTATGAGGACTGCACTCCTGAATGGATTGCGCAGACGGAAGGATTTATCGCACACTTTCCTTTTTCCGATGATGAAAGAAATGACATTACCACCATTGTGGATGCGCTGACCAAGAAAAATACGATCCGGGGCAAAGCAGTCCGTCTCTCTGACAGCATAGGCCGTATCCATGACGCACCCCCTGAGGCAACGCTGATAAAGCTCTGCGACCGGATTGATAACTTCCTGGATTCCAGCCCCCGGTGCGGACAGTTCAGGAAACGCTATCTTACATCAACAGACGAGATTATCGACAGGCTCTCAAACACGCGCCCAACTGTACGGCTATAACACCGCGCTTACTACCCTCGGGGAGATTCGTGCATCTTCGGAAAAAAAGGATTTGCGTTATTTCCGGTTGATCAGGTTGATCGCGTTGACCAGCGCCTCGACCGATGAAAGTACGATGTCATCACCGCTGCCGCTTGCATCAAAGATTTTACCGTGTTCGTCCTCGACGGCGATGGTCACG